>LSQA01000115.1_pt1 | contig 12118 bp, 12 predicted proteins | sample 651271 | NCBI WGS metagenome assembly LSQA01 (sample SAMN04438314, study PRJNA306036) | termite gut metagenome | isolation source: viral DNA filtered from gut of termites from termite colony 3 | host: Coptotermes formosanus | place: USA: New Orleans, Cypress St. | collected 2013-06-21 | reverse complement strand
CTATGTCGAAACTCTAAAGCAAAGGCAATGCGAGCATTGACTGTTATATCAGCCCTTAAGTTTGCAAAGTCTAAAAGCTGTTCTTGGAAATTCCAACAGGTATGCGCTTTTAATAGATAAGAAGGGTGGAAAACTGAAGTGAAGGATGTCGCAGGTCCTGTGGGATGTAAACTGGGAACTCGGCAAGGACAGTCAACTTTTTTATCTCAAGATGAGAAGCTTGTAATTTTTTTGCATAAAGACGATCAATTTCCTCAAGAATTTACCAATGTATTACAGATCGTTTCCGAAGAAGCCGGGGAGATCCTAGTGACACAGGGTAAGGAGTATCTCAAGGGCTATGTTCGAATAGAGAAAAAAAAATCTACCGCAACTTTCCCGACCAATTGAGTTTTGTTCTAAGCGTAGAAAAATAGTCGCTTCGATACAAACTGATGAGTCTAAACTTTTTTGGAGAGCGGAAGATTTGAAAGGTCTCCCCCGTTTTTAAAAAGAATTGATCGAGGCCATCTGCACGTACTTCCACCGGATCATATTCACTCAAGTATTGGATCTGAATTTTTTGATCCGCGGTTAAAACAATCGGGCGATTGGAAATGGTGTGAGCGCTGATAGGAGTTAAGACTAGAGCTTCAAGATCGGGACTTAAAATGGGGCCTCCTGCCGCTAGAGAATAAGCAGTGGAGCCATTAGGCGTAGAGAGGATAATTCCGTCAGCTTCAAAGGTGTAGACATACAGGCCGTCGACATGGATGGCAAGCTCTATGAGGCTTGGATTGCTAGCTCGATGAATCACAATATCATTTACGGCTTGGCATCGTCTTTTTTCTAAGGACTCTCCTTCGATCATCAGACGTTCATGTACTTTGTAATTTCCTTGTAACAAATCCAAGAGGCTAGGATAGATGTCAGAAATGGGAACATCTGCCATAAACCCTAAATGGCCTAAGTTAATCCCTAGAATCGGAGCTTCGATTTCAGGATAACTGTGCATGATTTGTAAAATCGTGCCGTCTCCTCCCATCGAGATTCTGCATGCTATGTCGGATGGAGGGATCTCTGAAAGCTTTTTTGCTCCAAAGGTGTCTGCATGTATATCTTCCATGACAACGGTTGCCTGATGGCTTGTGAGAAATTGAATGACATCGAATATGAGATGTTGATGTTGTTTTTTTGAGACATTGATAAATAAAGCGATAATCATACATGACCTGCAAGCATAGGTTGAATAAGCGGATTGCACTGTTTGACAATTGTTGCACAAATGTCATCAGGAGTAAGACCTAGTTCTAAAAGGAGTTCTGCATGACTTCCTTGCTCTACAAAGCGATCTGGGATGCCTAGATGTAGAAGCGAAAGAGAGGGAGCAGGGTTTTGTGAAAGAAAAGATTGAAAAGCGGAGGCAAAGCCTCCTTGTAAGGAGTGTTCTTCTAAAGTCACGACGTGAGTGTGTGTTAAAAGAAGTGCTGAAAATAGCTCTGCATCAATGGGTTTTACAAAGATCGGATCGACAACTGTCGCTTCGATATTATACGACTTTAGTTTTTCTTGTACTTGAAGCATGATCAGACTCATATGTCCAAGCCCGATAAGAAGGAGCTTTTCCCCCTCAATCAGTACTTCTCCTTTTCCTAAAGAGCGTTTTTGTAGGGCAGATGAGCCCTCTTCTGTAGGTAAATTGGGATATCGGATAGCAGTGGGAAGATTCCAAGAAAAGCTGCTTTCTAAAAGCTCTTTAAGAAGCTGTCCATTTCGGGGCTGACAGATGACCATATGAGGCATAGCTTGTAAAAAACTCATTTCATAAATGCCATGATGTGTAGATCCATCAGGACCTGAAATTCCTCCGCGGTCGACAGCAAAGACGACAGGAGCCTCTTGCAGACATACATCGTGAAAGACGTTGTCTAGAGCTCTTTGTAAGAAGGTAGAGTAGATACTACAAACCACTTTGAGGTCTTTGTTTTTGGCCAAAGCTCCACAAAAGGTCACCGCATGTCCTTCTGCAATGCCCACATCAAGACAGCGATCAGGGAATTTTTGCATAAAGGCTTCTAAACAAGATCCTGCAGGCATGGCGGGAGTGACTGCTACAATCGAGGAATCTCTTTGTGCTAACGATAGGATTTGTTTTCCGAAAATTTGAGGAAACGTAGGTTTATTTGATGGCGCATGGAATATTCCTGTTTCTTTATCAAAAGGCCTACATCCGTGATAGGGGGTTGGGTTGCTTATAGCTGTTGCCATGCCTTTGCCTTTTGTCGTAATGACATGGAGCAAAATGGGTTTGGGATTGTTCTTTAAAGCAATTAGCGTATCTATGAGTTTTCCAATATCGTGACCATCGATGGGGCCTACGTAAGAAAGTCCAAATTGTTCAAAAAAAGGAGCGGTACTGACGAGGTTTTTTAAGGATTCGGCGAGCTTTTGTCCTTGTTTTGCTAAAAATCCTCCCAAATTGGGGATTTTTGCAAGAAAGGATTCGATTTCATGAAAGATCTTATTCGAGGTTGGATTAGAAAGAAACCTGCTCAAGATGTTGGTAATTGCTCCTACGTTTTGAGAAATCGACATTTTATTGTCGTTGAGGATGACAATCATTTTCTGTAGTTCTTTAGGAACATTATTTAATGCTTCTAGGGTAAGTCCACAAGTAAGGGAGGCATCTCCTAGTATGGGAATAACATGCTCCTGGGAACCTGTCAGATCACGTGCTTTACAAGTCCCTAATGCTAATGAAAGAGCTGTTCCAGCATGACCTGCAAAAAAATGGTCATGAGAAGATTCTTTGGGGTGGCTAAATCCGCAGAGTCCTTTATATTTGCGGATCTGAGCGAACTTGTCTTGTCGTCCAGTAAGAAGCTTATGTATGTATGTTTGGTGGCTAACATCAAAAATAAATTTATCTTCTGGAGAACGGAAGACGAAGTGAAGTGCTAAAGTCAGCTCTACAATCCCTAGGTTCGATCCGAGGTGGCCTCCATTGACTGAAAGAACATCAATGATTCGGTGGCGGATTTCCGCTGCTAATTGCTGTAGCTGAACTAAGCTTAGAGAAGAAATGTCTTCAGGGGCATTGATAGAGCTTAGCCAAGAAGTGCTCATGAAGTTTATCCTTGCAGTACATGGGAGGAAGAGGAAAAAGGCTGTGTTGTGGGAGTTCCGTTAGCAGATAGTTGCAGGTCTCCTTCACGATTTTTTACAAGCATTTCAATTTTAGTTTCTGCCTGTCCAAGTCGTTGTTGACATAGCTGGATCAAAGCGTCGGCCTCTTCGTACAGACGGATCGATTCATCCAAAGCAAGAGTGCTGGAGTTCATTTTTTCTAAGATTTCTTCCAAACGAGAGAAGGCTTGTTCAAACGTCAGTGAACTGTCTTGGCTCATAAAATTTCCTCTACTTTTGCTTTGATTTGACCGTCTTTCATTTGGATGCGAAGAGTTTGCTCCGCAGCAAGTTCTTTAGTGGAAAGGATAACGGAATTCTTGTTTTCCGAAAAGAGAATGCAATACCCTTTCGTGAGAAGGTTTTTGGGATCTATCGATTGTAAATGGGAAATTAGGGTAACCAGGTTTTGTTTTTTCTTTTGTAGAACTTGCTCTAAGGCTAAAGCCAGTTTCCGTTTTTTTCCCTCGGGATCTAAAAGCTTTTTTCGAACGTTTGCTATCTGGATCCAAGAATAATCGAGCCTTTTTTGCAAAGAAGCATACTTTTCTTTCCACTGACGGATTTGATAAGAGGGTTCTAAAAGATTTTTCTGTTTCTCTAAAGAAATAAGCTCTGTCTTTTTCTGTTTTAAGAGTGCTTGCCCATAAGAGAAAAGACGCATTTTACTGTCGTCGATTTGTTGGAGTTTCTTGGATAAAAGGAGGTAGGGAGATATGATGTAAGGGTTTTTTTGACGACTTTGTAATAACTGTTTTAAGCGCAAAAGAAGAGAGAGTTCTTGCCTGTGGATTTGTTTGTGGTACTGGTCAAGATGTTGCTTTTGCAACTCTTTTTCTGCAATCACAAGTTCTGCTGCGGCAGAGGGGGTCGGAGCTCTGACATCCGCGACAAAATCACTTAAAGAAAAATCAGTCTCATGGCCTACGGCAGAAACGATGGGAATTCGAGAGCGTAAAATTGCCTGTACTACTTCCTCTTCGTTGAAAGCCCAGAGGTCTTCTAAGCTTCCACCTCCGCGTCCTACGATGAGTACGTCAGCAAGGCCGTGAGCGTTAAATTGATCGATAGCTTTAGCGATTTCTTGCTTGGCGCCATCTCCTTGCACTTTCACAGGAGATAGGATCAGATGAAATCCTGCATGCCTTCTTTGTAAGATCTGCAAAATGTCTTGGATCACAGCCCCTGTCGGGCTGGTGATCACTCCTATGGTTTTGGGGAATTTGGGAAGTTTTTTTTTGCGAGAAGCGTCAAAGTAGCCTAAGGCTTGCATTTGTTTTTTTCTTTCTTGGAGTTTGGCAAGAAGTGCTCCTTCTCCTACATACTCAATAGATCGAACTAAAATTTGATAGTTTCCCTTAGGGGGATAAACGGTTATCTCGCCAAAGACGGTGATCTGGTTCCCTTCTTTGGGGATTTCCCCAGTTCCTCGTAGGGCTCCTTTAAAAAGGACTGCAGAAATTTGAGATTGTGCGTCTTTTAGGGTGAAATAGAGGTGCCCTGAAGAATGAAGCTTTACATTGATTGCCTCCCCGCGGACGCAAATACTGCACAGGTTCGATTCTAATTGTTTTTTGATCTCATAGGTGAGCTCGGAGACGCTGAGTACTTTCCTCATATATGACACGTAAATTTCTTGCGTTAAGCCATGAGCTTGGATATGATAACCCCTTTAAGTCAATAGGATTTCTAGGGTTTTATGAGAAAAAAAGTTGTTGTCGGCAATTGGAAAATGAATAAAACCTTTGAAGAGGCGCATCTTTTCATCCAAAAGATCACCTCTGTTTGCTCTGTTGACAAGATCCATTGTAGAACGCTAATAGCGCCATCATTTCCTCTTTTATCTCCTATGCTCTCATGGGCTCAGGGCTCTTCTTTAGAGATCGGAGTTCAAAATATTCATGATGAGGAAAAAGGGGCGTTTACAGGAGAAGTTTCGGCTCTTCTGGTCCGTGGAATGGGAGCTCGCTTTACTTTGATTGGACATTCGGAAAGAAGACGTCTTTTTCAAGAAGGGAATGCCTGGATCCATAAAAAGGTAAAAAGAGCCTTGGCTGTGGGACTTGAGCCTATCCTTTGTTTCGGGGAAACTTTAGAAGAAAGAGAGAGTGATCAAACAAAGGATGTTCTTCAAAGACAGTTATTGGAAGCTTTAGAAGGACTGCATGAAGAAGAGGTGTCGAAAGTACTTCTTGCTTATGAGCCTGTCTGGGCTATTGGAACAGGAAAAACTGCAACAGCGTCTATTGCAGAAGAAGCGCATCAATTTTGTCGCTCGGTTTTAGAAAAGAAGTGGGGGCAAAAGATTTCCCATCGCCTCCCAATCCTTTATGGTGGATCGGTAACAAAAGACAATGCAAAAACATTTAGAGAAAAAGAAGATATTGATGGAGTCCTTTTAGGAGGCGCTTCCTTAGAGGAAGGCAGCTTCGTTGATATTATAAATCAGTTCAACGAATAGGGGCTATATGGGGATTTTATTTTATTTGAGTTTAATTCTGTTTTTGGTTCTTTGCTTTGTTCTTTGTGTATCCATTTTGGTTCAGGAAAGTAAAAGCTTAGGACTTGGAGCATCTTTTGGAGGAGATCCAGGGGAGTCGCTTTTTGGTACGTCGACAGCAGAGGTCCTTAAAAAATTCACAGCATGGTTAGGCGTGGCTTTTCTTGCTCTTTGTATTATTCTTTCCATTGCATCGGAGTCTATTTCTAAAACAGGAAAAGAGCCGCTTCCTTACACGATAGAAGAAAATATAGGTTCGTAATCTATGGCCCGTCTTCCTCTACGCTTTTATGGCGATCCTATTTTGAGAACGCGTTGCGATGCTGTTGAAACGATTACAGAAGAGATCAAGCAGCTTGTTCGCGACATGATTGAGACAATGGATATAGACAGAGGATGCGGTCTTGCAGCCCCTCAAATAGGGCATTCCCTTCGTATTTTTGTTCTTCGTGATTACGTTGAAACTCCACAGGGGGACGTTACTCTGTCAGATCCTAAGGTCTATATTAATCCGAAACTTTCTAATCCCAGTGTGAAAAAGGTTTCGGATACCGAAGGCTGTCTTTCGATTCCAGGGATTCGAGCAGAGCTAGAGCGCCCCTTAAAGATTCGGATTGAAGCAATCGATATAGAAGGGCGCCCTTTTGCAGAAGAAGTCGAAGGGTATAATGCTCGCATACGTATGCATGAAAATGATCACATCAATGGAGTTTTATACATCGATCGCTTAGATCTTCGGAAGCGTAAGAAAATAGAGCCTCTTCTAAAAGAACTTCTGAAAAAATATCATAATAATTCCTGAAAATCCTCAAGAAACAATGTCTTTTTTTGTTAATTGTTTTTGAGGAACATCAACTGCAGAAAGACCATTCTGAAGTTTTTCTGTGAGTAAATCGCGTATTTGAAATATAGATTTTGTTCGGAAACTGTTTTTTCCGAACAATCCAAAGGTGTCAGGAAAGCAAGCTGTCTATGTAGTTTTTGATTAGTCGGTCCAGTTGTCCTAAAAGATAAAATGGGATTGTTAACAGAGTTGTAGATTAAGTCTACAAAAGATGTAGCTGTTTCTGCAGGCAGCTCTCTTAAGTGGGGGTTGTTTTGTGGGGAATTTGTTGGGAATTTTTTAATGTGCTTGAGATTAGTGACTTGGGTTTTGCTTGGCTGTGATAGGTGAAATCGCCCGTTTTTAAGGAACGAGCTGGATGCCTACCGAGACTCGATCATCATTGGTCGTGTGCATGTAAGAGGCTTTAAGTTTCCAGTGGCTGGCCAGTAGAGTTAAAAGATCGATTTTGTAGCTATTGTAAGAGGGTTCGCGAAGACGTCCCCATCCATGGTGAGAGGAGATGTAGCAGCTCCAAGTAGGGGATATGTCAAATTGGATCTGACTTAAGAACGTGTTTCTTTTGTCTGACATCGGAGAGTTCTCTAAGTTTTCAATGGATCTTGCCATGTCTAAGATAAAACTGTCGTGGTCAGCTTTTCTCCAATCAAAACGACTTCTATGTCGAAACTCTAAAGCAAAGGCAATGCGAGCATTGACTGTTATATCAGCCCTTAAGTTTGCAAAGTCTAAAAGCTGTTCTTGGAAATTCCAACAGGTATGCGCTTTTAATAGATAAGAAGGGTTGCTCCAAGTGGCAAGCAGATACCCTTTGGGGCATAAAAGAGAAAATGTGTTGTCGTTGAAAAAAGCATAGGTATACAAATCGAGCTCGAGAGATGGAGGAAAGAAGGGCGAGTTTTTGAAAAAAAGCGTATTGCAAAGACCGGTTTTTAAACTGTTGATCTGATACAGGCCATCATCTATGGAAAACGTGTAGTGCTGACTTAGGCGCGCTCTGGGATTTGTTAAACCCTCGTATTCCATATATGGTTTTACGACGTGTCTGTAAGAAGAGTACTTGCGATAGAAAGGAGCTTGTATCGTTCCTCCATAGGTAATCACACCTTGACCGATAGATTCGAATTGGGGGTTGTTATTATAAAATATAGCTTGGATCCCAGCCGTAGGGGTGATGTGAAGTGGGCCTGCAGAAAAAGGGCGGTATAGGCGGTTTTTTGTTTCTAAACGCGCAGCGTGAGTTTCATGTAAAGCGGGATATGAATGAACGAGCTCGTGAGCATAAACGTAATCTAAATATCCAGCGCTAACACGATTTTCTGATAAAATGCCCGTATTTCCAATCGTAAGTGGCCTGATACCAGCTTTTGCAAGAGGAAGTTTTTGGTTGATGCTCTCAAAGGGATTTAATCTGGGCTCTACAAAAATGGACGCAAAGGTAATGTCCTCTTGATGTCTTAAAAGAAATTGCGTTCTTTTTTGTGTGTCAATTTCGAAGTCGCTACTAGGAAAATCGCTGATCATTTTCAGGTCGTGATATTTGTCGTAAGTAGCGTGAACAAGTGTTTTCTCATCTAAACTTTCGTGATGCAGCAGTCCTTGAAGTCTATAACGCTTCCAGCCTTCCTCATCAGGTACTTCTTTGTCAAAAGCTCCGTAGCTTCTTGTGACAAATACAGTTTTCTTGTCAGGAGAAAAGTACTCAGATTCAATGGCAGCTCCAGGTCCTTTTGTTAATCGATAATCGAGTCGTAAAAAAAGACCAAAATCTTCCCAGGAAAATACGCGGTAGCGCATTGTAATTCTAGGACCCAGTCCTTTGTCCCATACGACTTTGTAACGAATCGGAGGGTTGTATAATATTTTAAGATTGGTTTTGAAGGAAGGAAGCCAGAAAAAAGGTACATCGAAGAAGTTGACAGATACAGAGGATGATTTTAAGAGCGCGCCATCAGAAAGAGATGCGGATTTGGCAGAGACTTGCCAGAAGGGCTCAGTTCCTTCGCACGTTGTAATAAAAGCATTGTAGACCGAATAGTTTCCCTTGCCTTCTAAATCAACTCTTTCTCCTCCTACAAACCACATTCCTTCTACAGTACGGCCATTCCAAAGCGTTCCTTTTTGGTTGGCGAAGTCATATTGTAGTTTGGTTCCTGAAAAGATGTGATCTCCATATTCTATTAATAGATCGCCTTCGGCGATCAAGGTCATGATTTTTTGCCCTTCTTCAACCTTGTTCGTGTACTCAAATTTTTGCGCCTGAATCCGAATTTCCTCTGATCGAATGACTCCTCCTTTGTCGGTGTGTAGTACACCGTTACTAAAGGTTGGATCTTGAAAATGTACTTGTACGTTTCCAGGAACATCCATGGCAAAAAGTGCAGAGGAGACGCATAACGAGAATAAGACGTGTTTTAAATATGTAGGCATGAAGGCTCTATCTGTTCTATCCCAAAAAGAATATCGAACTGAGGGAAATTTGACTAGTGTAGAGTGTGAAGTAAAATTCCAGCAAGAACAGGGCGATTTTGAGGATTGCCCAATTCAAGAGCTTCCAATAAGAAATCGATAGTCTCTGGCTCTTGTAAACTTGCTAATGTTTCATACGAGTGGATTAAAAGAGCAGAGCTTTCTTCTGGCGTGAGACTGTATGGGCTTTCTACAAGTCGTAGGTTCCAAGGAAGTGCAGAGCGAAATCTGATGAGCTCGTGCGATCTACTTTGTTTTACAAACTCTTGGATGAGTTGTTTGTATGGGCCAGGTTCTCCGATCCGGAGTAAAGCAAGGTTGCAGTACGTGCGAATTAAAGGAGCTCCTGCTGCCAAAGATTGCTTTTGTAAAAGAGCGATTGCGTTAGGTGTGCGCAAAGTTTCTAATAGGGAAACGAGTCTAGGGACGAGATCATGTTGTTTGGTCATGAAAACATAGCCTGCTAGCGTTAGAAAATCTGGTTCTGGCAATTCTATGCTTTCCATTAAAATCAGCTCTTTGAGCGCTAGAGTAAGCGCTCTGATGTCGTAAAAAGAGTTCTCTGCGCGGTGGGAAGAGGAGGGCAGTACCTTCCAGGATCTCATAGAGCTTCCAGTAGATTGTTGGACTTGAAAGCCAAGATCTCGGCTATCTCGTATTAAAAATTCTAAAAGTACTGGGACGCTTCTTGCATCTTTTCTTTGTAAGAGAGCCAGTGCCGCATTAAATCGCACTTGCATGGAATCATGAGGCAAAAGGGCGGCAAGAGTTTCTTCTTGGCCAGGGATTTCTGCTAAAAGAGAAATGGCAAATATATTTTCTTTTTTTGCTTCTTTTGCGATGTAGTGGGCTGCTTTGTCGTCTCCTAATAAAAATAATGAATGTAGAGCAGCTAGCTGTACTAATGGTGACGAATGAGAGGTTAGTTTTTTGAGTTTTTTGATCGACTTCATATCTTTCAGATATCCTAAAGCCGCTGCACAAGCTTCTTGCTCTGCGCTGTTAAGGTGGGTGCTAGCTGCGCGAATCGGAGGAAGGAGGTCGTCTCTTCCATGTCTTGCAGCACTTAAGATCGCTTCAATGCGCGTTGGATGGAAGGAATCGTCCATTAAATGACGTAAGACATGGATCGCTTCTGAAGTTCCTATGATTGCAAAGAATTCTGGAAAAAAAGATCTCATAGGTACGGGAAGTCTATACATAAGCGATTCAATTTGTCCCGTAGCGCTCTTAGCTTTTCTTTGTGCTAAAAGAAATGCAGCCTCTAGACGAGTAAGAAGAAATTCGGAGCTCATTGCTTTATTGAGTAGAAAATCTGAAGTGTCTTCTTGCATTCTTGCTAGATATTGCAATGAGGCAAGTTGAGCTTGTAAATCAGAGCTTGTTAAGGCTTGTTCTAAAAGGTTGGAAGGAGCATTCAATCCTCCGATCGAATACCCAAAAATAGCTAAGATTTGTTTTTCAGGAGCTGTGCTTCGCAGATTTTGTTCCAAGATGATGGATGCCATCTGCTCTAAGACTTCAAAGTCGTGCCTACCTAATTTTTGGCAGTATTTACGATATAAAGCCAAAGATTCTTTGCAATCTTGCGCTTGGGCAAGATACAGAATCTGCTGTTTGTTTGGAGTTGCTTCTTCAGAAAGAACGAGCTTTTTACTCGGCGCTATTTCTTTAGTGAAATCTTGCTGTTGTCTGGGCATTTCTTCTTTAACAAAACTTTGCTCCTTGCCAGGAGATGACTCTTCGGCACTAGGAATTGCTTCTTCAGCAAAGCAGGGAATGGTGAGTAAAGAAACAAGAAATAAGATTTTTTTCATAAAATTTTCATGTGCTGCCAAAGGTCGATGCCAATTCCTAAGAGGAGCTCTCTTAAACTGCCTAAAGGAAGCCCCATAACATTATAATAGCATCCTTCGATTTTTTTGACGATTAAACCTCCGCTTTGCTGTATTGCATAGCTTCCAGCTTTATCTAAAAAGTTTACATGCTGCAGGTATTGATCGATTTGCTGCAGGGTAAGAGGATGAAATAAAATTTTCGTTTCTTCGCATCGGGTTTCTACTTTTCCTTGATAGCAGAGCGATAGGGACGTGAACACGGAGTGCCATCGATCCGATAGTTTTTGGAGGAAACATATGGCCTCTTCTCGGCTTTTAGGCTTATTGTAGATCTCTCCCTCACAAAAAACTGTTGTATCTGCCGTTAGGATGGGGCTGTTTGGATAAGCACTTAATAAGCTTTCTCCTTTTTTTCTCGACAGCTCCTGAACGTAGAGAGCGGGATCTCCAGTAAAAGGAACGCTTTCTTCGTCAAATGCAGAAGAGACCTTGATAAAAGGTAGCGTGAAAAAACGGAGGATTTCTTCTCTTCGTGGGGATCCGGATCCTAAAACTATTTGCATAGAAAACCTTTGAGCTTTTCAAAAGTATGTAGGAGATTTGCTTTTTTCGGCAAGAGCGTTTCCTTTTTGTAAAGATACTATTTTACTTTTGTTAAAGTAAATCTATATATAAAATTTCCCGCCGATATGCGCTTTTTTTTGTATAAAAGTAAAGAATTTGTAAATTTCATGATTTTTTAATGTGGAGTATTTATGAGCAGTGTAAATAATAATGGTGGTGGCGGTGGTTGGTATGGGTTTTTTGGTTTTGGTGGAGGGGAGCATACCTGTGATGCTACTTGCAATCATCAAGAAGAGCAGGTGGAAGATTCTGAAAGGCATGTTTGTGACGCGACTTGCAATCATGATCAAGAAGAGCAGGTGGAAGATTCTGAAAGGCATGTTTGTGACACGACTTGTAATCATGATCAAGAGGAGCAGGTGGAGGATTCTGAAGAGCACAATTGTCATGATAATTGCCCTCACCAGCAGACTTTCTGGAGTTATTGGACGGGTTCAGGTGGAGGTGAGTATTGCGTGGAGATTGCTGTCAATGAGCATGAGGGATGTAGCGATGAGTTTTTAGTAGAGGTGCAGGAAGAAATTCCCGATGAGGAATAGGGTGAGGGGGATTTATTTGTTTTTTTGTGAAATTCCAGTTAAGGAAATATTTTAGTTTTGTTAAAACAAGAGCATCGATAAACTACTCGAATTGTGTATTTATTTTTTGCATGAAAAGTAAAGAATCGTTAAATTGTAT
>LSQA01000113.1_pt1 | contig 12244 bp, 16 predicted proteins | sample 651271 | NCBI WGS metagenome assembly LSQA01 (sample SAMN04438314, study PRJNA306036) | termite gut metagenome | isolation source: viral DNA filtered from gut of termites from termite colony 3 | host: Coptotermes formosanus | place: USA: New Orleans, Cypress St. | collected 2013-06-21 | reverse complement strand
GTATAGACACCTACATCCTTATTGTGTAATAACCTATACCTATCACTTTGGCTAAAGTTGTCAGGAAAATCATCCCCAGCAAAATTTATAACTTCCATACTACTATTATACCACAGACTATACATATTGTCAAACTTAACAATTTGTACATATATGAACACTACTAACTAATTGTGAATAAAATTAAGTAATAATTGTAAATGTGACATGGATGAATAATTATACTGGAAATCTATCATATGATGGTATAAATGTTAATAAAATATTAATATTTTATGTACAAAAAAAATGTATATTATGCATGCATAATTATTTGTAAAATATGCAGTATTTGGGCTATTTTTGGGCTGTTTTGCCCTGTTTTATGCAAAATGTGCATAATTATAAAATGTGTTTAGTTACTGTTTGTTCATAGTTTAGTAATAAGTGTGTCCTAAGTGTAAAAAGAAGAGTAGCAATAGGTGAGTATCGCAAGGATGTATTGATATTTTGCAAGAAGAGTGGAGATGCAACACCACCAATTGTGGACAACACAATGCAACCATGGCAAATTGTGGTTGTTAGCGATACTGGACAAACAAATAATAAGGTTAATGGTAGTATAGAGTTTTACTACACATTAGACACTAGTTTGAATGTTACAGTGACCTTTAACAATAGAACAATACCATATATAGGTAACGCCCAAATAATGGCTGGTAATACTGTCTTTGCGTCAATAAATTACAAAATTGATAGCTATGGGGGGTTGACATTTGAAGCAGAAGGCCTTAGAACTGAGATTGATGTACACAATAACCTTGTACCTGATGTAGTTGCTAGTCTTGATGTTGCTAATACAATCAAGTTACTAAGTAGCAATGGATGGGAAATACTGGGTATCCAACAAATAAAGTGCTTACGATTCCCTAGTGGTGCATACCTGTATACTACTACTAGTATGACAGTGGTAGATAACATTACAGTACAAAGGATATACAACTTCAATGACCTTATAATTCCTAGACCTGAGAGCTCTACAAGACAAATGGCAAGGTTATATATCTATGGGGAGGTTATAGAGCTAGACCCAAATATATATGAGTTATATTCTGCTCAACAACCTACAATCAAATTTAGATTAGTTGCTAATCCACAAAGTCTACAACTAGTGGTCAATATCAATAGCGGTGATTATCAATGGATATCAAATATAATCAATATTGATGGTAGTACAAGCTATACTGTAGACAACAAAGACATATGGAGTTTGACAAACAACCAAAGCCAAGCAATGTTTGAGCTAAGCAAAAAACAAATGTTTATCAATACATTGATGTCTATGGGTAGTGGTTTGGGTGGTACAATGGCAAGTGGTGGAGCTAATCTAGCTGGTGGACTAATAGGGTTAGCTAGGGAAATATATTTCAAGGATGAGCGTTACAAGCTTGAGATGAAACAAATTGAGATGTCACCAAGTGCATTGACTGTGGCTAGTGGCTCTAGTGTAGCTATGATTGACAACAATGTAGGATACTTTTGGGACTGGCTGGAGTATATTAATCCAACACTGCAAGAATTCCTAGATACCTATGGTTACAATGTCCAAATGGTTGTGGATACATTACCACTTGACAAAATGGCTGTAATTGGGTATATACAAGGTAAGGCAATATCTATGACTGGATATACCAAAAGACAACATGACCTATATAATCAACAAATGGGTGGACTAATGTACACCAAGGAGAAGTAAGAAATGAACACACAAGACCTATTAACCCTATTGATAGCAATAGTGACAGCCACTGGGGGAGCACTGACAACATGGATTGTCAATTGGCTCAAGAGCAAGCAAGTTGCTAAGGCTTACGCTGTGCAAGAGACTACAAATGTCACTGAGATACAAAAGCGTATGAATGGCAATGTCCTAAGATACTGTGCTGAGGTAGAGCAAGAGTATAAGGGTGCAAGCGGTGAAGTAAAGAAGTATCATGTGCTAAAAAAGATAGCACGCTGGCATGAGAAGAATGGATGTCAATATGACATGCATGCGTGGGACAATGAAGTTGACCAAGTCATGCTTGAAGTCAATAAGATAGCAAAGGGGGTGTAACATGGAAGACAAAGATAAAGAGAACAAGCAAGAACCTAACAAGGAAGAGCCAAGCAAAGAGCAAGGCACACAACAAGGCAAGGAAGAACAACAAAGTCTAGCAAGAATGGACGCAATTGACGCAAGGATTGACCTAATGGCAAAGCAACAAGACGCAATAATTGCTATGCTAATAACTAACCAACAAGGCAACAAAGAAGACCACACAAAGATTAAATGGGAGTAACACAATGAATTATAGTAATGTACCAATGCAAAGAGTGACTGCTAAAGCAATAGACTTTAATACGCTGAACACGCAACGCAAGACACCCCAAGACCCACTAGCATGCCAACTTAATGATAAGCCTGTAATGAGGAATGGTAAGCCTGCTACAACCCTTGATACGCATTTGCTAATTGGTGAGCTGTTCCAAGGTGCTATTTATGACCAAGCCAACAGTGCTTTTAAGCTAACAAATGGTAGGACTGTAAAAGTCTCAAACAATATAGACATGCAAGTAATTAGAATGTCAAATGAGATATATGAAGACTTCAAAATAAATGGACACAAGCCTACCTGGTATAAAGAAGCAACCAAAGAAGTCCATGACTGTATTGACATGATGAACTACAAAAAGCCTGTGTTGTATGGGGTGTAACCTATGGACAAAGAACAAGATTATCCTGCCCGCAATGTAGGCATTAGAGCCTATGGGGGCGTGCCTAGAGCTGTGGTAACTACTGACATTATTGAGACTACTAGTATTGACAATAGTCATGGTGCTACACTGCAAGCATTTAATGAATGGACTGACAGTGAGATAACACAACTAAAAGGACAGCTAACTAATATAGGTAGTAGAGTGTCAACAAAGGCTGAGCAAAGTGACCTAGACGCAACAAACGCAACTGTAGCAACTAAGGCAAGTCAAACTGACCTAGACGCATTGATATCAAGGCTAACAGCCCTAGAGACTAGAGTAAGCAATACTGACTGCTACAAATGTAATCAAGTGGAGCTAGAGTAGTATGTACAATGTAGCATTGCAAAGGGGTATCAAATGTATACCTACAACCACACCACCACCGCCACCACCACCGCCACCACCTATTGAATATACACACAATATTGTTGTCAACTACAAGGGTGATGTAGGTGTGTGGTACAATGTACTAATTACAATTAGAACAAATGAACCTACACCTATAATTGATTTTAGTGCACTAAAAGATGCAACACAAGGTAATAATACTAGCTGTAGCGGAACTATTAACTATAGTGGTAGTGCATACAACCTACAGTGTAGTGGTGATCAAATCTATATTGATTATAGTGATAATGGCACACACAGCGTAAACACTGCTGGGACTAATTATACCTATACTGACCATGGGGACAATTTCGTACCAACCACTACAAGACACCTGACAACACTATCAAACCAATCAACAGTAGTAGAAGAGATATATAGTGCAACTACTGAGACTAGTGGATTAGGTAATAGTCCTATTGCATCATATGAGAGACTAATAGAATGTCTAAATAATGATGGTGCTGAAGACCAAGATACCGCAAACCCTGCCAAGGGTAGTGGGTTGGGTGCATTTGGGAGTATCACTAAAATATGGACTGATAGTACTAATATAATTGTATTGGTTGATATCCCTAATGCCACTACTGAAGTGCAAACACTATTAAAATATGACACAACCCAAATTGTAGACAAAGTAGCTACAATATATGTATAAAGGAATATAGAATTATGGCAATCATAAAGAACCCTATTACGCTAGACGCAAACTGGTATACGCCTAGCATTACACAAATAATCAAGCAAGCTAGAATTGTGGAACAAATACAAACTACTGAGTTTGATAGACAACTACTCCACAAGTTTGAGCTAGGACTAGAGCGATATGGCAATGGCTGTATTAAGACATTTGAGAAGAACCTAAATCCAATTGTAAACCGCCCAAGTGGAGATAGTGGAGCACCACTAGACCCGTTCCCTGCTGAAATTAACCCGTATGCATACCGCAATAAAAAAGAGTTTGAGCAAGCAACATTGACAATTGATACACAAAGAACAACATTTGTGACCTATGATACAAGTCCAATCATCAACACTTCCTTTGATAGTGAGCAACTGGTCTATGACTACATGACATTGAGCCAATTGAGCAATGAGAAGACAATTGATGAGCAATTAAAGCTGGACAATGTGGATACTTGGAACAGTGCTACAGTGGCACAAGCAAGCCAAACTGAAGTAATAGAGCTATATGACCTAAGCAAGATTACTGACCCTGCTACTAGACAGTGGGCAACTGAGCAAAACAGTATCAAAGTCAAAATGCATAGAGACAAGCTGAACAACTATATGATGGAGAACTCTACAAGATACACTAACACAGCAACCAACTACACCAAAGGTACACAAAAATTATATGATATCTGGAGTGCTAAGGCAATTAGAGATATTGCCAGCGGTGGTGTCCAACAATACAACCCAAAGGCAATTGATTACATGCTACCTGCTGGTGAGCGTATTGTAGTACCTGACCCTTATGTCAATCCTCATGACGCTGTAGCGGGTAATGAACTATTGTACACTGTACAATCAATAGAGCGTTTCAACATGGCAAGAACGCCTAACTCTAGTGATGTATTGCGTAATCAAATTACCGAAGATGAGACTCTCTTTGAGCGTTTCAAAACTGGTAGGGGTGAGTTTGTTGACGCTGTGCTAGTGAAGGTATGGGCAAAATACAGCCTAACAATATAGGAGTATCATGATACGCAAAAAAGACTTGATGAAACAGCTTGCTGACACTAAGGCTGAGTATGAGCGTGGTATAGCAGCCCTAACCGCAACTATAGATGGTATGCGGTTAGGCTTTGCTAAACAGTTCGCAACGCCTAAGAATACCTCAAAGTATAAGGATGTTCTAATGGCATTGGATAGGACAATCAATGTTACGCAATTTAAGGGTTGTGCTATACCATTTGACACGCTAGAGTTTGGTATATTTACCTACAACCATGGTTGTACTATGGTTGCATGGGACAGTGTAACCAAGACATTTAGCTTTGGCACGCCTATACCACGCATGTGGGATAGGATGATGAGACCAATAGTGTGTAGTATACAATACAGTAAGGATAATTACAGTAGAGAATATGGACTACAAGACTTCCATTTATTCAATGATGTTTGCCCTAGACATTTGGGTGACACTGGACAAGAGAGTAGACAAGAGCTATCCATGGAGCTAATCAACCAAATGGCTGAGCTATTTGCTAGGCTCAATATCAACATTGCCCTGAGTACAAACAAGCTACTTGTTTATGCTAAGGATAGTGGGACACATGCAACTCTGAAGCAAGAGCTCAAAGACCAATTTGATAGTGATAGTATGTTTGTTGTTGTGGAGCCACAAGGGTTTGGGGAAAAGGAAAATGCTATCCAAATGACTGGCAATGCTAGTGAATTAATGATACTGGTAAATCTAATGAAACAGTATCATATCATGCTAGCAATGTCACATGGCAAAGGCAATGGTAACATTGGTATTGATAAAAAAGAGAGACTAGTCACTGATGAAGTTGGGGAGCTAGATGATATACCACAAGGTGTAACTGACTATAGAGATATGGTAAGGACTAACCTAGTGGCGTGGTGCAATAACAAATCAAGGATTGCCAATCTACCAACTAACAAAGGAGAGTACAAGTAATGACAATAGCTAATTTGTACAAAGACCCTAATCAACTAACTGATATGTTGACTAGCTATTATACGGGATTTGATGGTGTTGTGCCTGTGCTTGCTGACCACCTGTGGCACAATAGATATAGACCGCTTAGGTATGTACTATCTGACAAGGATGAATTTGAGCTCAAGGTTATAACAAGGATGTTGGATGAAGTCCACAAGATTGAGATACAACTAACCGCCTATGCCAGGCTGGTAGAGCGTATAAAAAGTGGTGAGCCACTAGAGCTAGGCAAGTCAATCCAAGAGTATGCCACAACCCAAAGCACTGAAATAATCAAGGTACTGAGAGACCTTAACTTAATTGACAATCAATCAAGAGCTGTGAGACATGTCACAGCGTTAGAGCTACAAGAGCTATTGCCAACTGTGGAGACTAGTATCTATACTCAACTTGACAAGTTGCTTGCCTATATGTTTTGTGCAACTGATAAGTACAATGATGATAGCAATTATCAATATGTATACACACTATCAATAGATAATGGCAATTCACCTACCCTAGTTTGTACTGCTATAATACCTACTACCAAACCACAAGTAGACCCAATTGACATGGACAACATAACCAAAATAATGAAATTGAATACTAAGTACAACGCTGTAGGACAGTATCATATTGATAGTACTACTTACTACACAATCACATGGTTGGAGCTTATTCTGGCGTCTAATATGATAGAATACCAAATCAATTTTGGTAATGACGATGGATGGAGTAAAAAGTACGATGTCTCAGCATGTAGATACACTGAACTCTAAAAAAAAATATCAAACAAGTTGTCAAATAAGTTGTAAAATTAGTTGACAACTTATTTTTTGTATGCTATAATTAGAGCATGGTTAGGGGAAGAGCCCAACCAACAAGGAGAATATATCATGATTATAGCAAACGCAAATGGCACAATGAAAAATGGCAAAGAGTATAAAGCATGGGGTACTGTGGACTACAATGAGCAAGGTTACTTAATCAATCTTGACATACTAGTAGAGGGCTTTAGACAAAATGTAGATACTTGTTTTAGCCCACAAGAGTGGATGGATGGTAATGTATCAATTAGTGACTGGCTGGATGAATGTGTAGGACATGATAATCACAGTCAAACATCTGATGAAGCTATACATGATTGGGTTGTTGGACAAATTGAGATAATCCATTGTAAGATGACAGCATATCAAATAATTAAAAACAAGTATGATGAACTGGACAAAGAATACATGGAGTTACCTTGTGATGGTACAAAACTAGCTGTCAAAAGATTAATATTAAATCAACAAAAGTTATTAGTTGACTTGATGGTTGAACTAAAACAAAAGGGGTTTGGTGTATGAAGTGCTATGAGATTACATTATTTAATGACCATAATGAGATTGTCCTACAAGAATTTGTAATGTGTGCTAATCTACAAGAAGCAAAAAATAGAGCAAGAGTCAAGTTGGCTGTATATGAGACTGGGGATGGTGTCCACAAAAGGCGTGGGATAGTACATGTCTACAACTGCCAGGCTGAGACTGGACAAATGTATAGGATGAAGAAGCCCTTAGGACCATATGGGGAATTATGGGGGTGGGTTTATGACCACAACAGATACAGCTAATATAGTGTATAATTGGGCGTCTGTGATAGACGCAAAGGTAAAAAAAAGAGTAATACACCTACCTAATGACTATGTCCTTATGGACGCTGTGCATGGTTTGTACTTAGTAAATATGTACATTTGTCCTACTAGTTATGAATACAAAGCACAATGGACACCAAGCTTCAAATCTAATGCAATGATAATACCTAAAGGCACACAATTATCAAAAGTGTGTGAGATGCTAAATCCATGGTTACTAGGATATAGACAATCACAAATGACATTTTACCTACTACCTATCACAATGGATATTGATACCCAACAAAAGGTGTTGTCTTGTAGGAACTATCCAAAAGTAGATTGGAAGGAGCTAGGTATTACACCTAAGGAGCTAAGAGAGCGTGGCAAAAGCAAAACCTAAGACCTATGTAATAACCTATCATGACACTATACAAGTGTGCAATGATGTAGTAGAATATAGACTAGATAGTCCAAAAGACTTAAAAAAGTTAATACCAAGTCATTGGAGAGTGTACAGCATAGTACAACGCAAGGACTAATATAATAGTATGGTTGGTGTCAATCCTGAATGACTGTCCACAATAGGAGATGGTGTATGAGCAACATTGCGACAACACAAGATACATTTAGCAAACTTTTGGCACATCAAGGTAAGACAAGAGAGTACACTGTAAATACTGAGCTACTAGCTGTAGATGGTGTCTACAAGGAAGTATTTGATAAGCGTGTCAAAGGACAACAAGAAGATACAAGTATGTATCTCTATGGTATCATTAGCAATCTAAAAGTAGTAACAAGAACAGCTGTGAGAGATGGAAAGAAGAACAACTTTGATGTCATACAGTACACAGTAAAAGTACTGTATAATGGTGAAGTAACACAACTGGGTGGAAGCTACAGCATGGAGACCTTCAAGGCATATGGTAAGCAATTAGGCTTCAAGACTGCTGAAGACTTCTACAACAAGCCTTGTATTGCTAAAATTGACATGGCAACGCATGACAATGAGGGTACTGAGTTTGATGAGCCTAAGCCATTTGTAAAGTGGGCAACAATATGTGACCAAGATGGCAAAGCAATTGAATATCTAAGCCAAGGAAGTGAACAACTCAAAGCAATAGTGTTTTAAGGGTATCAATGTAATCTATGACTACAAGAGACATTATCTAGTTACGCCTGATGGTAGGACAAGACTACCAAAGGCATGGTTGTATAAAAAAGGAGTAATTGAAGTGGGTGGCAAACTATTCTATTTGTAGGTTGCCACCTACTGTACTAATATGAAGAATTTAACCTTTGAGAACAATATAAAGGGCGGTACATATGGGGGTGTAATCATTATTGGTAATGACTATAGCTACCAAGACGCCCAACGGGACTGGTATAGGAAGCAAAACAAGTTTGACTTGTTTTACACTGATATCAAGGAGGCTAGCAAGCAAATGTATGCTAGTGGACATGAAGACGCTGGGGATTGGCTGAAGCGTGTAGCAATTGGAGCAAGCCCTGATGAGATTAATACTATCATGGACAATACCAATGGTGACCTGCTAGGGGAGCTTGCTGATGTAGCTAGTGGCAATCTTCAAGATGACCCAAATGGTGACCACCTTGTTGATGACTTTGTCCAATTTTTTAGCGATAGATTTGGTATTAATGTAGGCAAGTTTGCGGGCATCAAGCTAGACCGCAAACATAGATTTAGGACAACACAAATTGAGAAGTTGGCAAAGCAATATCAAGCTAGACTAGAGCAACAAACAAGGCAACTATTAAAGAACAAATCAAGAAAAAAGCAAAAGCAAACTAAGACTACAGTAACACGCAAAGGTGGTGTAATCCATGTCAATACAAAACATGTTGGAGCTACTAAGGGAAGACCAAGGAAAGGTAGAAGAAGATAATCTATTCTTTGGGTTTGAAGAGCCTAGCTATTTTCCTGAGCCTGATGATATAGATGAGCCTTCCTATCATGATACTAAGACATATAGTAAAAAGTGGGACGCAACTGACTACATGCCTTTCCATAGATATCCACCTTATGAGAGTTTCCAAGCACCTAAGTTTTGCTATAGCTTTGACCTAGAGACTAGACAAGCAATGCCACGCCCTACAAGCACTAGTCAAAAGTATGGTATTGACTTGTATGAGCCAACTACTGAGAGCCTGCTAATATGCGTCTATGGTGTCAATAATGGCATCAAAACCAAACTACAATTTGTAGGTAAGAACAATATTGAAGACTTCCTTGAGTGGATGACTACCTTGCCTTACGGGACACACCACTTCTTTGCTCACAATCTTGCCTTTGACCTAAGCTTCATAGAGCACTGGTTGTTGTCACACCCTGACCACAATGCTAGTGGCTTTTTGGATGTCAAGGCAAACGCTGGGGAGATAGTCTTTGCATTGCTGGGTGACTATATTCAATTCCACAATACTAGCATGGTGTACACTGGTATGACGCTCAAAAAAATTGGTGAGATATGTGGCATGCCAAAGATGGCTGACATTAGTCCAATTTATTGGTGTCATGAGGATATCAAGCAAATTGACATTGACTATTGCCACCAAGACTGTCTGACCCTGTGGCATGGCTTAGAATTCTTTATCTCCACAATACACAAGTACATTCCATGGTCACAATTTGAAATGCACCAACTATACAGCGGTGCTAACATAAGCTACAAGCTATGGAAACAAACACCAAGCGTCAAAGACTACATGACTGAGCATAGTACAGCCTTTGAGCCTTTGCCACAAGACCAACACAAAAGCATGCACATGGCATATATAGGCGGTTACAATCACGCTGTGGCTGGTGTCTATGACCTATGGAAGTATGACATAGAGAACTGTTATCCTAGTAGAATGGTAACGCAAAGCTACCCACAAGGTAAGTGGTACTTTTATGGCACTAATAAGCCAATGAGAAGAGCTGTCAAGCACTACATTACAATATTCACAGCTAACCTAACGCCAAAACCCAATGCGTTCCAATTCCTTGACCCTGCTGTCCACACATTTGCACTGTGTGAACTAGACTATAATCTCATGGAGCAAATGTATATAGTGGAAGACCTACAAGTCATTGAATATCTATGCTGTGAGAATACAATTGCTGGTAGTGAGATATTTGGGGAGTATGTCCACACCTTTAGGAAATTAATGCAAGAGCTAAAGCAAAAGGCAAAGGATGGAGACCAAGACGCAAGCAACTTTAGAACTATCCTTAAAACGCCTTACAATGGCTTGTATGGCAAATACGGGACAAACATATTTAAACCTGAGTACACTAGGGTACTAAATGACAAAGGCGTTCAAGTGGCAAGGATGACCAAAAAAGCACAGTATCAAGAGAGCCTTGACAAGTACTATTTGCCAATAGCAATCTATGTTACAGCCCATGCAAGACAGTTGCTACTCAAGCCTTTTTTGGATGGTATGGATTGGAGTACATGTAAGTACTGTGACACTGACTGTATTGGCACAACTGAGCCAATTGATGATAAGTACCTAGGTGGGTTTGGTAAATTTGGACTGGAGAGCCACTGCCCTACACAGATACAAGACAAGAAAAAGTATCAATATATTGATGATACTGGACTACACTTCAAAGCCAAAGGTATTCGCAAAGATGGATATTGCCTAAACCTAGACAAGCCAATTAGTGAACTCAAGACATTTGAAGAGTTCAACAGTATATACAAGACAAAACAATTATCCTTCAAGAAGATGATTGGTGGCAAAGCACCCTTGCCAATCATCAAGAGATTTTAGGAGTATTTATGAGTATAAAACAAGACATATATGATAAGCTAAAACCACTAGCAAAAGATGACATTGAAGTATATCTGCTATTGCAAGAGCTAATAGTTGTAGATGACTTACAAGATAACATAGATGAAGAACACCGTGAGATGGAGAGATACCAAGAGCTAGCATTTGGCTATGGTAGTGCTATTGCTGACGCAATAACAAAGCTCAAACAAATAAACAAGACCTATCCTAAGGCAACTATACTAAAGGAAGTATTTGATGTCCTTGAGATATTGACAGCCTGTGAGTTATTATAGTATAATATACATGTCCTGCAAGTGCTCATGAGAGTAACTGCTACACAGCCCCCTACTTACTGTCAATGCGTGGCTTGCTAGTTCAACCCACAATGCATTAGACGCCTTGTAGGGGGCTATATCTATATATTAAGGAGTTATGTAATGGAAGAGACCAAAGAACAACTATTGTGGAGACTAAGTAGGGAACAAGCCTGTGAAGACCCTTTTGATGATGACTTCATGGTACACTTTATCAATGAGTTTGAGAGTGACAACATGCCTTATGCTGCATTGATTGGCATGGGTGGCATAGGAAAGACAATGCTATACAAGTATTGGTATCTCAAGCAAGCTGTCTACCAACGCAAAACATTTGTGTGGTTTGTTGAAGATGATACCATGCGTAAGACGCTCTGCAAGGACAATGCAAGGGAGTGGCTAAAGAGAGTAAGAGAGTTTTGCGTCAAATACAAAAAGGGGCTTAGAAGGCACATTGTAGAGCTCTTAACCGATGAGCCTAAGACTAAGGGTGACCAATTCAAAACTAGTGGTACAGCTATCAAGCTAGGCAATAGAGTAGTAGGACATATCCTAGGTGTAAATGAGTATGCCAAGCTTAAAGGTAGTGAGTTTGTTGCTGACTACATTCACTTTGATGAATTCATACCTGAAAAGATGAACGCCTATAATGAGCACTACAGCAAGGCTTTTGACAGTGTCACTGAGACTATA
>LSQA01000112.1_pt1 | contig 12619 bp, 20 predicted proteins | sample 651271 | NCBI WGS metagenome assembly LSQA01 (sample SAMN04438314, study PRJNA306036) | termite gut metagenome | isolation source: viral DNA filtered from gut of termites from termite colony 3 | host: Coptotermes formosanus | place: USA: New Orleans, Cypress St. | collected 2013-06-21 | reverse complement strand
GGCTGAAGTGACCGGAATTTATGTCGATTTGTCCAGACGTTTTCGCGTGTGTCTGTTGACCGAATGAGAGAAAGTCGGCAGTGTCCAAGAGTTCCTGGCTGGAAAGTAAGACGTGATGGTTGCCAATAGCACGGTTGTAGCTAGAGGTTTCAATCTCCAGAACGCCTGTACCGTATTCTTCTATAGCAACAGTTTCAGCCTGGAGTTACGGTTACAAGCCGAAGGACGGATTTTCCGTATCGGGCAAAAGAATCCGTGTGTATATGTCGATTATCTGTACACCGATAGTGTTGATGAACAGGTCGTTTCGGCATTGAAATTGAAGCGGTCATTGCTGGATTATATCCGAACCGCTGGAATAAGGGACATTATATGCAGGAAATAATCGCTGTATTGGCAATTAACGCGATTGTATTCGTGCTGTTAAAATGTACCGGTTGGTGGAGGTAACGTATGGCATTAGAACCTATTCAAGTGTTCTTAGTGTTAATTTCATCTCTTGTAACGTATTTACTGTGGCCAAAGGAGAAATGATGGAACCAGAGTACGAGAAAGGTCAAGCAATACTTGACCATTTTGACGCGATTTGCGAACTGTGCGGGACGCCTGGATTCAGGAAGGTACTTGAGCCTTTGAACTCTTTACCGGAATCAATGCGGGATGAAATTAACAAAATGGTTGTAACCGGCTTAGGTAATGCTGTGCAAGAATCATTTAAGTTTCTGAAGATGCAAATGCTTTCGCCGGAAGTACAAGCCAAGATGGCTCAGATGATAGAGAAAGAATAATCTTTATTCTTTCTCTATTCCATTATATTCCCTTTCTATGATATAATAGGAAGGGAATAATCTATTATAAGGGGAGAAAAAAATGGAAATACTACTTACTGAAGATAGCCAGATTCTAAAGAACTTGGCTAAGATGGGCGCGCAGTTAAAGAAACTGAAGGGCGACGTGATTGCGGCGGAAGAAGTTCTTAAAGCCGCAAAGAAAGAGTACGAATATTATGCGTCAACAATTTTACCGGCTGAGATGATGAACGCCGGTGTGTCGGCAGTTGACCTGTTGGATGGCGGACGGATTGTAATGAAAGACGAGTTCCATTGCAGTCCTAACAAGAACGAAGCGGACAAGAAGATAATCGCGGATTGGCTTAGGTCAAAAGGTGGAGCTGACTTGGTTAAAGAGAGAGCCGCCGTTGACAAGTCCCAGATTCCTTTGTTGTCCCAGAGTAACATTCCCTATACGGAGATTTGCGACTTCAATACCAATAGTATTAAGGCTTTTGTTAAAGAAGCTTTAGGCTATAATAAGACGGGACAGGCCACAACTTCTATTGATGAAGTTCCAGCCCAGATTCATTTTTCCGTGTTCCAGACGGTTGACGTAGAGTTCTGATAATAAGAAGCGCCGTCCTTTAGGACGGTGCTTGGGAGTGTTATATGCAAGATGAGTATTACAACGATGTGTATGGTATTACCTATAATTCGGCCGCTGAGGAAATGGAACTGTTGAGTCAGGCGGTCAGAGAGCGAGAAGGTATGATATTTGATTCGTACAAAGAATGTGCGCAATTCGCTAAAGACCATCTCTTAGATAAAACTGTATATTTAGGAGCGGGTCGGGCTTCTATTCATAACTTATGGTACAATGGCAAAGTCCTTACGGAATATGCTTACAAGACAGGGACATGCAAGATATTACGGTATAGAAAAACTGAAGGTAAAGGTCCACGTATAGTTCAATGGATGCCTAGAGGTTTTGACTTCGTTGACAAGGCATATACTTTTGGTGAGAAAGAACATGAGGGTATGCAACCAATAGTACACAGGGATTATTATGCGCCGTTTGGGTATTTTGATAAACGTACAAACACGTTCAATAGAGCAACACCTTTCACCAGTTTCGCCAAAGAAACGGGTAGAGATACCAGCCATATTTATACGTATATAGAACATATTGCGGGACAACATACACCGTATCTATTAGCCTGGCTTAGAGCAAAGATATGCGACCCACGACGAAAGACAGAAATTATGCCGGTTATATGCTCAAAGGCTCAGGGTTCAGGTAAATCAACGTTCGTGGATGTTATTTGTACCGGTTTATTCGGCTCAAAGAACATTGCTATAACCGATAAGTTTGACCCATCAAATAGGTTTAACGCTGAGTTTGTTGATAAGTTGGTTGTGGGCATTGAAGAACGTGATGACTTAATGGCCGACAAGAAAGCAGGTTCAACTAAACATGTGGTTACGGCGAAAGAAGACAGAGTGGAAATGAAAGGCGTTGACCCTTATTTCCAGGCGTCGTATACTGAATATGTTATGACTTCTAATAGGGAAGTACCGATTAACTTTCAGGGAGACGCAGACCAACGGAGGTATATGTTAATGGACGCTGATGAAAACTTCAAACGATTTAACGCGCAGACCGGAGAAGGTAATCCTTTGGCTGATGAAATCTTTAACAAATTATATGGCGCGGATGCAAACCATGTGCCGATTCCCGGTGCCGTGCCATTTGTAGAAGACACTGCTCTTATATCACAGTTCAAGCATGAACTTTATCAGAATGAGAAACTGGCGGACTTGGATATTCACTCGTTCCCGCGTAATTCTGACGCTTATATGCGATGTCTGAAATTGGCAAAGTCTAATGATACCATTGAAATTGAAACTATAACTGAAAATATTGCTCCGTTTATCCAGGCGTCATTAGAACAAATGCGTACCGTAACGGAGATACCGCAAGAGGATGGAACTTCTTTACTGTTGTCAGATATTGTTACTACGCCTGGTTGTATTGAATATATCTTAGGTGGTAATGGGTTTCCGTCTTATGTGGCGTTGGCTGAGAAGTATGTCTATTATGATATAAATAAATCTCAACCGTTTCCGCATGCGAATATCCACCGTATCATTCTAACGATGGCTGGTAAACTTGAAAAAGAGTACGGTATAAAGTTACGTGTTGGTCTGGATACTGTGCCTGGAGGTTACAAAGGTGGCAAGGGTATCCACCGTAATGTGAAATGTATTTGCTTCTCGCAGGCAGACGCGGTTACTAGACCGGTTATTCCCGCGTATAGACCTGAGCCAAAGTGGATTAAACCACCAGAACGAATCGGTCAACGTATCAGAGCAAATGATAGATGGGTCGCAGACCCAGGTGGAGCGTTTGAAACCGTTAACGAAATGAAACCTGGAATAACTGATATTACAGGTAACAAATCCGCTAACGTACAGTACATGGACAACTTCTTATTTGAAGCTGACGCACAGGTATCGCCACAGGTGTATACAATGGAACGCGGTCGTATGAACAGTAGGAAGATGTTAATGGCTGAAGCCGTATATACGGAACGGCTCAGGATACAACGTGTAGAGGCGGAACGTTTAATCAATGAAGGCAAAGTATGGCGTGTTGTCTACAGTGGAGCAAAGTCATATCATCTATTGGTACGAGTTAAAGACGCTCCAGACACGTTGGAAGAATATAAATGGTTGCATGCCTATTTGGCAACCATATTGTCTGACAAGTTGCAATTTGACACTCAGACTTCTGACCCTGCCAGATTGACCCGTGCTCCTGTAACAATGGCCAGGTCTAGTATGGTAGATGGTAAAGAGATATTTGGTACGCAATCTCTTATTGTCGCAAGGGAAACAAATGTATGGGATATACCTTGGCGTGGAGCATACTTGCAATGGTTAGAACGGCCAAAGAAACCGTGGGAACGCAAGAAAATATATCCGGTGAAACAAGAGTACCATGACGCAATGATGGCATTGTTATCCGGTAAGTTCTTTACGGCACCAGAGTTTCATGGTAGAAGACAACAACTCTTTTTCCCTGCTTACCGTTTATGTCGTATGGAAGGGTACACTCATGATGAATTGTGGAGCGAGCAAGGTATACTTGAAGATTTGCCGGCATATTATAAGCAAAAAGAAAGGCCTTACTGGGAAACGCGAGAAAATTGCGCGTTAATCCAAACCATAGATACGGAGGTTGATGATGATAGTACAGACAACTGACACTAGCGACCCATTGTGGGAAGCATTGTTTGTTCAGCGGTTGCGTACGTATTTGCCGTATATGCAACGATTCTGGGACGAAATTGAATGTATAACATTCCATGACACTGGTACTTATGACTTTCCTATTTACGCGGAAGGTCAACCGCCAATGTTTTACAGATGTTCCAGGTCTAAATTGCAATCGGTGGTACGTGGCGTGCAGGTATTTCCGTTTATTCATGTCGCGTCATTGAATGATATGCCGCGTGTGGCTGGCGGAATTATGGCCAGAGCGAAGGATATATTTGGGCCGAATAAGAACTACGAACTCGATGGGTTCAATGTTTTGGCGGCATGGAATATACCTTCGTTTGATACGTCCAGTTGTATCTTGATATTTATACCCATGAAAGTATTGGCTATGTCAAACTTTCATCGTGGTATCTGGGCGTTCATGACTCGTGATGAGTTTACGATTCTTAAAGCGGGTGTATGCCCGGACACTTTACGTGTGCGTTTAGCACGAATGGAGGATAAAAATTGGTAGAGGCATTGATTATTACTATCGCGTTGGAACTTGGAGTTCCGGCAAACTTGGCTTTGGCCGTAGCTACGGTCGAGAATCCGGCGTATGACCCATATTTGATTGGGCCTGGTGGCGATTTGGGCATTATGCAATTAAACCCACGTTACCTGGACTGGTTCAAAGAAAAGTATTGGGACAGACACGGACGTTTTGATTGGCGTGAACCAAAGCATAATATTTATGTCGGCCTAAGACATTTGAAATATCTAATGTCAATTCATGGCTGGAATACGTGGCAAGCTTTAATCGCGTATAATTGTGGCGAGGCTCGGTTATTAACCGGAAGACCACCTAACGCTTCGATTGAATACGCGAATAAAGTTTTTGAAAAATATGGGGAAAAAAGAAAGATTCCTATTCCATTTTTTCCCCTTTTCTGATATAATTAAAGAAAGATTCCCTCTTTAGAAGGGAATTAAAAATCAGGAACTAAGGAGCAGAGTTATGGCGTTGTTTGACAAGAAGCAACAGGAACAAGTGAACATCGAAAACGACCAGTCGTATTTCGATGGTATGGAAGGCATGGGTTTGGACCAATTGGAGGTTACACCAGGGCCGGTGTATATTAGCCTTGCGCAAAGTCTCAGCGAGGTTTGCGTTACGGGCAAAATGAAACCGGGAACATGGTACAACAGTAACACTAAAGAGCAATGGGGCGAGACTGTTGACGTTATCATGTTGGCGGTGAAAACCTGTTGGAACGAGAAAGCGGGCAAAGAAGACAAGTACCGTACTATCGCTAGGTACGAACCTAACAGTATTCCGGTACGGAAGGTTGCCCCGAAAGGTGGTCGTGGTTTTCCTGAGATGTTTAGCGTCGAAAGTGGAAACGTGGTTGAGGAACTCTTTGTGTACGCGGTAATGCTGGCTGATGAACCGGAACTTGGGGTGTGTTTCCTTACCCCTACCAAAGTTTCGATGACGGCCTGTAAGACGTGGAACAAAGACGTACGAAGTGCGGTACTGCCTAATGGTGGCCGTGCCCCGATTTGCGCGTATCGGTGGAAACTGGTTGCTGGTCTGGCCAAGAATGGTTTGAACCATGCGCTTATTAACGCGATTCAGGGTGAACTTTTGCCGAAAGAGATTTGGGAAAAGTATGTTCAACCGCAGTTGGCGTCTGCTAAGGAGCAAATCCTTATTGCCGCGCCTACAGAGGAGGAGTAGTCTATGTTTGGTGTAGGTATGCCGTTTTATCCGGCGAATCAGCTTAGCGCGTATCCCAGAACTTATCCTGGTACTGAACAAAAAAAACGTACGCGCAAAAACTTCAGGAAAAGAAAAACAAAGAGTTTTGGGAACGCCGTATGGAAGAACGCAAGGAAGAACGCAAGGAACGCCGTCGCGTAATTAAATCATGTCCACGTGGATGTTGGAGCGGGTGGTCAAAAAGCAAGTAATTCGGGGACTGTGTGTCAGTAGAGTTGTGGGTTCTGTAAAACTGAACCCTCATTTTTACTATTTGGAGGGAATGATGTTTGGAAAGAAAAATGACAGTGGCAAACGTGAATGGTCATTGTTACCATTTAACACGTTAGAAGACATTGTAAAAGTCTTGGAGTTTGGCGCAAAGAAATATGGGTCAAATAACTGGCAAAAAGTTGAAAACGCAAAAGAACGGTACTTTGATGCCGCTGTACGTCATCTGGTTGCCTGGCGAACTGGTGAACTTTATGACGAGGAAAGTGGCCTTCCGCACATGGCTCATCTTGCCTGTAACGCTATTTTCCTGGGCTGGTTTGACAAAGGTGATACGCAACCAATAGAACAGTCAAAACCGAAAAAGAAAAAGAAAAAGGAAAAGGAAGAATTGTCGATTCATAACCCAGGCCAAGACCCTGTGTTAAATGCAATGCGGAAAGATAGAACCTTCTACAATGGTCGCTGGGTAGATACGATACCCTGTGACAGAGCGAGCGCAGACTAATGCGGAACGTAGTTGATGATTACTTCCAAGAATTCGCCATGACGCATAAGTCTTGGATGCGTAAACCGCGATTCAGAGAAATAAAGCCGTGGTATCACCACTTGATTTTTGGCGTCCCTAATGTTCTTCTGTTGACGTTATTGTATACCATTGGTATAGAATCGTTAGGCGCAAAAATTGGTTTAACATGTTTTGTGGAAGCATGTTTTGGCGTACCGATTGTCGTTGACATGATACGGAATCATTACGCGAAAGCGTATAATGAAGTCGCAAAATTATTTTGCGATGATGATTTTCGTAACGCCTATTACAGTTTAGAGGACCTAACGTGCATGGAGGTTATAACTTCTGATGACTAAACGAGACGTGCATTACCGGTTGCCACAAGATTGTTGCGCAACCTGTAAAGGTTCTTACCGGAACAGTTATGGCGATGTCCAGTGTACTGAACTGAACTCTGGACTGGTTGTTGACGCAGGAGGTATCTGTGATATTTATTTTCGTGAGCTTAATCTTCCTACTGGTAGCGACGGTACTGCTGACAATAGGAGCGGGTAAAAAGGAACGGTGTGGCTGGCTATTCGTAGCCTTGTGTTTTGGATTGATGGCTGTACACCATTTAACAATAATGTAAAAATACGAAAGTGTAAATGGATTCTGGATGGCTCCGTTGGAACCGGATGAAGTTTATGTGAGTAGGGTACACGGCGATAGTGCGTCCCCACCCATATATAGGGGAAGCGTGGGTGCAAATCCCACAGCCGTTATTGGAGGTTATGATGAACGATATTCGTGAAAGTGTCTTAAAAGTTACTAAAAAACTTGAAGACCGAATAACGTCTGTATTTGCGGAACAAGAAGATGTAGAAGTATTATCGGTCTTGATTGATGGTTTTTACCGAGGTATTCAGTGGCTAACGGAACACACGCCCAAAGGAGAATTAAAATGGTAATTGAGGTTACGGAGGTTTCGATGTTAGAACAGGTACTTACAAAATTGGCCGAGGCAATCTTGGCGTTGCCTTTGGATACGCCGGATGATTACGCGTCATTGAATGCGTTATGTGATAATTATGCCAAGTTATTGGAGCGTTACAATGGCTGACATTAACAATTGCACATTTAGTGGACACTTGACCAAAGACGCAATTAAAAAGGTTTTACCTACAGGTACGTCATTGGTTGAGTTTACGATGGGCGTCAATACAGGATGGGGCGACTATAAGAAAACCCTCTGGTTGACTTGTAATGTGTGGGGCAAGAGCGGCGATAATATCTACTCTTATTTGAAGAAAGGTAAGCCGGTTGCCGTATGCGGGAGCATGGAGGTACAGACATGGACTAGTCAAGTTGATGGTCAAGAAAAAAGTAAGAACGTGCTGAACACCAGGGACGTGATTCTTTTGCCTGGCGGTTTCAGTGAGCCTAAGCCATTGGAGTTTGAGCCGATGGTTGATGAGAGCAGTCTTTTCTAAGGAGCAGAAAGATGGTTTACAAACTAAAATCAATCGTGTGTGATTTTACGGTGGATGGCGAGGATTATTATACCTTTGCCAATTACGACGACGCTAAGTCTGAGGCGTCTAACATTGACAATGCCTTGGCCTATGTGTCCAAAGCCATTTTTGGCAAAGGTATCATTGAAGCCCATTCCGCTAATGGTGAACGGACTTTCGTAAACTTGGCTGAGAATGGCAGTTGTACGCTGAAAGGCGCAAAGATTGTCCACTTGCAGAATGGTTTAGAGTGTTGAGATAATAGCACCCTTTAAGGGTGCTATTTTATGGGGGACGAATGATTTGTTTTAATGGTAACTGTCAGGGTAAACTAAAGTGCATTGAGAGCAGACCTGTGGATAGAGGTCATGCGGTGCGACGGCGTTACGAATGTCCGATATGCGCCGAACGGTTCTCAACACTTGAGAAATTGTTCAAAGAACCTACCAGAATCAAAACAACATCTAAATTGAGTCCAAGTGAAATTAAATGGCGGCTGGAACATCCAGGCCAAAGGAGATTTGTAAATGATTGTGATTCAAGAGCAATGGGAGAACGGCTATAACTGTGGCGAAGGAACGTTTAATGTTCTTCAGGACGTTACAAGCCAAATGTTTGATGTGAAGAATTACGAGATTGTCAGTGAAATGGATAGCCATGACGCAGAAGACGATAATGACGTGGCACGTTGGTTGGTTAAAACATTATTGGCAATTCGTAAAATCGAAGCGGAAGATGAAAACTTGCATTGTGATTGGTCAGCGGAAGATAGATGGACGTTCAATGTGTCTTTAACCAGGAAACCAAAATGAACTTATTTAACAAATTGCCATGGTGCATTCGAATCATGTTTGACGCAAACGGGCGGTTTAATCCAAAAGATTTTCCGCGTAAATGGCGTATGTATTGGCAACTGAATCGTAACCTGAAACAGGTTTGGGTAGCAGGTGAAAAAGAAACAGAACTTAGTGAAAATGAATTAAAGGCGTTATTGTCTAAACGTGAATGGGGAGAGTGGACGTATGACAAAGAATGAAAAACTGTTTGATAAATTGGTGTCGCTAGGTAAGAAACATTATCATGTAGTGAACACCGCGTATCCGTTGACTTCTATATCATTCCGGGACTACAAGATTAGTAACCCAGAATCGGTGTACATGGATGATTTGTGTACGGTGCCTATGAACCAGAAAATTAAGGATGTATGTCTTTATGTACATATTCCATTTTGTAAGGCACGATGTCGGTTCTGTGAGTACGTGGTCTGTGGTAAAAACCAGGATACGGCTGAGTTACGTGATTTGTACGTTGAGGCCGTTTGTAAAGACCTGCGTAACGTAATCAGCATATTCGATGAATCGTCTGGACCATTTTTTCGTGTCAAAGGTCTTGACTTTGGCGGCGGTACTCCTCTGGAACTAACTGAACGTCAACTCAACAAACTATTTGAAACATGTCGAAACTTTGACTTGACCAACTTTTGTACCGGCTCAATCGAGACTGCTCAATGGCAGGCGGTCCACCACCCTGAACGTTTGATTGTGGCCAAGACAATGTTCAATCGTATTAGTATGGGCGTACAAATGGTTGATTGGAACTTTAATGAATCTATGCGACGTGAGAGCGCGGCCAATGAACATTTAGCTGTTGATAATATTCGTAAAGCCGGATTTGAGCAGTTAAACATTGACCTTATGTACGGGTTCAAAGGTACGCCTATTGACCGATGGCGAGACACGGTTCGTTATGTATGCCGAACGCTTCAGCCGGAGTTCATTACTCTGTACGAGATGCGGTATAAGTATACCAAACTTCAAGACGAAGCGGATGAGGTATCATTGGCACAGTTACAAACTGAATACGTGACCGCGTACAACGAGTTACATGAAAACGGTTATACTGCGCCTTATGGCAAAAACACGTTCTCAAAGATACCGTATGACTATGGTACTTCATCGTATTTAACACATAGGGTTGTAAGCGCAATGCCCTATATTGGCATTGGAGCTGGAGCACAATCTATGGGTATCAATGTACTTGGTTACAATCTTGGCGCGGCAAACAAAGACATCCGGTTATACATTGACGACGTTCTGAACACGGAAAACAAGTTTCATTTCCAGGACTTTTATTTGTTACCAGAATGTGAGATGATTGCCAAAGCGGTCTGCGTGATGATGTACTTCGGTTCAGTGGATTTGAGAGCATTTTACCGTCGGTTTGCTATTGACTTCAAAGTCTATTTTGCTGAGCAAATAGCGTACCTGAATCACCTTGGTTACATACTGTTCAATGATGAAAGTGTTTGGCTGACACCTGAAGGCGTTCGTAATATGAGTAGTGTGATACCTTTGTTTTATTCTGAACGGAGTCAAAAAGAACTGGAGGCGTTATGATAGCCATTGACATTGAAACCTATGACCCACACTTAAAAGACTTAGGGGACGGAGCCCACCGTAAAGATGGTGATGTGTTTATGATTGGCCTTTATGACGGTGATGATTACGTTTGTTGTAAACCTGATGACCCGCGGTTACCAGATTGGTTGGCGTCAAATGAAGACAAGATTTTTCATAACGGTATATACGACTTATCATGGTTGGTTTGTGGTCTGGGTTTCAAGGTCAATGGTACTATACATGACACGATGACTAGGTGCTCACTTATTGACGAATATAAACCGTTGGACTTGGATTCCTGTTGCCAACGGTTTAGAATAAAAGGTAAAAATAAAGAAGATACCATTGAAAAATGGTTTACTGAAAACAAAGTACGGCTAGGATTAAAAGGCGATGTATGGAAAAACCTGGAGTTTGTTTATCTTATTCCAGACCTTTATAAAGCCTTTGAAACGTACAACCGCCAGGATTGCAAGGCCACGTACGATTTGTACTATGCCACAGAACCGTATATTCGCCGAGACCATTACGAGGCCTATGGCCTAGAGTGTGCTCTTTATCCGTTATGGATTGAAATGAAACGTATTGGTTGCAGGTTCGATGTCCCGCGAGCAGAACGGTTGCTATCTATCGTTATGGATTTGCGGAAACGGCAGGAAGAGCAACTCTGGAATGAGTACCGACTTAACGGCGAGATTATCGCGTCAAATAAACAGATGACCGTTGCTATGTCCCGTTTAGGCATTGAAAGCCCAAACAGAACGAAAACCGGCAATCCTTCATGGGATAATAAATCAATTCCGATTATTGAACATCCAGTTGCCACAATGATTATGAACTACAAGAATCTGGATTATCTGTGCGGGAACAAGGGCTTAGGTAATCTGTTACGGTGTGTAGTTAACGGACGTATTTATACCACGTTCAAGCCAAATAAAAGAGAAGAAGGCGGAGCATATACCGGACGGTTATCGTCATCTGCGCCGAACCTCCAGAATCAGCCGTCTAGAGAAGACGCCTATGGCGAGAAGGCATGGGGCCCAGAAATACGTTCCCTTTTCCTGCCTGAAGAAGGTTACAACATGATGGGTGCGATTGACTATGGTCAAATTGAAACCAGACTGATGGCACATTATTCTGTTGGCCAACATGCTGAATGGTTTAGAGACCAATGCCGTGATGACAAGGTGGATATGCACGCATTGGCCATGGCCAGAACCGGTATTGAAAGCCGGTACATCATCAAGCGTATCAACTTCGGTGTTCCTTACGGCATGGGTATAAAACGAATGGTAAACCTGGACTATCCGGTATTTAAGAAAGCTGCGACGGAACATGGCGTTGATGACGCCTGGGTATACGGTGATATGCTCTATCAGCAATTCAAAACCGGATTTCCGGTTTTATTTGACATGATGCGGAACATTGAAGATATTGTTAAACGGCAAGGGTTCATCAAGTCTATCGGTGGCCGTATTCATCATAGACCGCCACCAGAACTAAACAAATATGGACAATGGTCTGTGCCATATTATAAAATGGTATGCGTACAGATTCAAGGTTCCGCCGCGGAAATACTCAAGAACGCGTTGTTAACCGCATACAAAGCTGGGATATTTAATGTCCTTCCTATGCACTTAACTGTTCATGATGAAAACGTGGTAACAATTCCGTACAATAAGGTAGGGACAGACGCCGCCAAAGAGTTTGTGCAGATAATGCAAGATTCGTATAAAGAACGGTTGACTGTACCATTAACATCTTCCGCTGAAGTCGGACCTAATTGGGGTTATTGGGCAAAAGACATTTGGAAAGCAATGCAAGCGGGAGATTTTAACCCAGACGCGTTCAAGGCGGTGTACCCACCACAAGTAAACAAAGACTGGTGGTGCATTCGTAACGGTTACAAAGGCCTAGATGGGGTCTTAACGTTTAAGGAAAAGGAGCGAATGCAATGACTAAAACACAAGCTAAAAAGTATACAACAAGATTTAGTAATTGTTACAAACGTGATTGTTTCGTACCATTTACAGGTAACGGACAACCTATTTGTCGTTTATACGAACTTGGTCAATGCAAAGGAGAGGCACGTGGAACACAAGTACATGGTCCAAATGACAATCGAAAGCGTTGTTGAGTTTGATAGGTTAATACACTTATCAAATATCATTATGACTGCCGTTGAAGAC
>LSQA01000110.1_pt1 | contig 12788 bp, 8 predicted proteins | sample 651271 | NCBI WGS metagenome assembly LSQA01 (sample SAMN04438314, study PRJNA306036) | termite gut metagenome | isolation source: viral DNA filtered from gut of termites from termite colony 3 | host: Coptotermes formosanus | place: USA: New Orleans, Cypress St. | collected 2013-06-21 | reverse complement strand
AGATATATTAGATTATTGGAATTCTGTTAACGAAGATAAATTGAAAAATATTAATTTAAATAGTTCGAATTATATCAAAATTTTTAAAGAAGAAACAACAATTAATGATATAATCGAATTATACTTAAATACAAATCAATTAAATTTGAAATATACAGATAATTTATATCATGATGAACGGTATAAAAATTATGTCCAAACTTTCAAAAATAATGCAATTGGAAGATAATTGTTTAAAAGTTAATTATGCCAATATATAGAGGTACAAATAAATTAATTCTTCCTGGATTTCAAAAAGTATTTCAGGGAACACAATTGGTATATTCTCATAATGTTCCAGAAAATATTGTTCATGAATATAAACTTGATAAACATATTACATCAACAACTATTGTATTTGTATCTATAACAGGAACAATTGAGATTGAGTGGGGAGATTCCACAGCAAATTTTTTCTATCCAGTAGCGACAACACCATTAACTGTCACACATAATTATAATGATGGTCAAACAATGGACCATGTTGTTGTAATAAATGGTACTATAACTTATTAAATTTAATATAAAAAATTATGATACAAATAACATTAAATGAAAATATAAAAATTGAATCTGGAAGTTCCAGTTATGAATTGTCATTCAGTAATTTCAATTATTCATTTAATATCAATATGGGATTTTTTTATGATAATTAAAAATTGATTGCTTCAGATACATTTAATAATATTTTTATTAATGGCGATGTTGCAACTATTAATAATATAACAACAAAATTAAGTGGAAGTTCTGCAACAATTTTAACAGGAAAAGATACTGAAATAAAATTGATTGATAACACATTATCAGTTATTAATAATAACATGGTATTTGTTGGTGGAAGTTTCAGTTTCATATATGATACAAAAAATATAAACGCATATAATTATGGGAGACACATATTCACAGAATTAATTGGTGGTGTTAAATATAATGGAAATTATTTAACTCCTGAAATTGTTGATGATATAGTTACCGAAATATTAACTGCAACTGGAAGTGGAAACGGAGGAGCGTTAACTGAAGTTCCAAGTTTACAAGAAGTTACCGATAAAGGAGCATCAACAACAAATAGAATTTCAGCAGCAGTTCCTGTTGGAGATTCAGATGTTGTAACATATAAATTTATGCGGGATTTAATGGATGCTTCTGATTTAGGTATTGTATTTGATACTACAACTCAAATGAATGCTTGGTTTGGCGGAACTTATACAAGACCTGATGGAAGAACTCCAGCTGATTTAAAAATTGGTGAAGATATTTTCATAAATGCTGAAGATGAACATGATTATTGGTGGAATGGGACAATCGCTAAAGAAAAAGTTTCCAAAACTATATTAACAAACTATTATAATATTCAGCAAGTAGATTCTTTGTTACTTGACAAAGTCGATAAAGTCACAGGTAAGCAATTATCTACCGAAGATTATACAACAACAGAAAAGACAAAATTAGCTGGTCTTGACAATTATGATGATTCAACAATAGTAGATTCACTTGCCAATAAAGTAGATAAAGTTACAGGTAAGCAATTATCAACTGAAGATTATTCCACCGCTGAAAAAACAAAATTAGCAGGTCTTGACAATTATGATGATTCAACAATAGTAGCTTCGCTTGCTAATAAAGTTGATAAAGTGGCTGGTAAGGGCTTGTCTACTGAAGATTATTCTACTGCAGAAAAAACAAAACTTGCTGGTCTTGATAATTATGATGATTTATTATTAAAAGAACAGATTCAAGAACGTATACCATGTCGTATAGACCAAGATTATTCGTCTGTTGTGCTTGGTGACAGATTTGAAATTAACACTGATTTAGACCAACAATTATATAGATTTGATATTGATGGCAATAAAGTATATTTGACACCACCATTCGATAATTTATTAGTATTCGATAATACAGGTAATATTTTATCTGCTGATTACGATTCAATAAATACGGTAATTGGTCTTAGGATGGTGTCGCATGAACTTGATACGCAAGGCATGACCGAACCTGCTTTATCATTTGAATTAAAAACAATTTATCAAACAAGTGCAAATTCAGAATTAATTTCTATAGGCAATCATGCTATAAACGGTAATTTGAAATATGATGTACACATCAAATATTGCTTTTATTCAACAAGTTACTATTATGTATTGTTAATTTATAAAAACAATCCAACAGACAAAAATTATATTGTTTCGAATTATAATTCCTTGTCATCAATTGGATTGACCAACTATACTGGAACTGGATTGCATAATAGAAATGGTGCGCTTCGTCGATTTGGAAATACAATTTGGACGGGTTACGGAAATTCATATATTGCATGGAAAGATGTGTCTTCGACAACTTGGACAACACGTTCAATTGGCATTCCAAATACATATCAAATAATTAGCGGGAATCAAGATTATGTTGGCTACGGAACTGCAAATTCAAGAAATTTATATGTTGCAGGAAAAACAGGCGCAGTAACATTACAAACATTACCAGTAGCTATGAATGTCGCTTACTTGTCATCATATAGAAATATGCGACAAGTTGAAAATTGGAATGCAAATGGCTGGTTCATATATCCAACAACAACAAATTTATGGTATGCATATAATCTTGTAACACAACAAGCAATTGACCTAACAACGACACATAATTTGATATTGCAATCAGCAATGAATTTTGAATCGACACACGTATTCAATTGGAATGGCTATACTGTAATTGCTGATAGGGGTACTTTGCAAGCATCAAGAACATATTTCTTTGATGCTAATATGAACTTGGTTAATACGATTATTAATCCGACAGCATATAAACATATCGGCTTGGCTAATTCGTATTTTGTTGAAACTGTCGATTTAAATGGAAATTTATGGTTTTGCGTAGATTCGCATCTGACTGACAAAATAACTTTCATAAAAATAACAAGCCCGACATCATACACATATATTGATATGTCTGTTAATGGAATGGATGCAGAACGATATGGTAACATCTATTTTCCTGAAAAGTCAAAGTCAGATTATATTGTTCGTAATTTTAATAATCAATTCTTTAAGATAAGCCAAGATTTACAGACAGTTGATAAAGAAAATGTACTTAATACCATAAATTATCATGCATATAGCGTATGCAATAATAAATTTATATCAGGCTATGATAGCGGCAATCAGTTATTGCAAATAAACTGGGCTGAAGAGTTTTATTTACGCTCGAATGAGGAAACGTGGATTAATTCGCTTGACAAATTTTATCCAAAAAAGAATATTGATGATAAGTTTAGTAACATTGACAAAAATTTATCAAAAGTAGTTTATCATAAAGAACAAGAACATTTAATCAATGCAATTTCGGATAACAATACAAATAATGAAACAGTAAAGCATCGATTAGGCGAAAGACCAATTGAAGGCGAATATGTTATCGCGGGAATCGAACCAGGAGTTTGTTTAATGCTTGGACATAATTATTTGGTTGGTTATAATAAGTTTACGAATACTGAAACTTTAATTAACAATCCAAGCGAGGGTGTGAGAGATTACATGGAAACTGATACACATGTAATTTGGCGAAGCTTCGAAGGAAATATCTATATGCTTCGTAAAAATAACTTTGATTCAATATCTGCTGACAAAGTTATTCAAATCGGTACTTATTTGGGCGACATCAAACCATTTATAAAGAAACTGAAAAAAGATGGCACATTCGATTATCGTATTTTGATGGCTGACCCAAATGAATCAAATACTGATTTAACAAAATATTTATTATTTGCATTCAATAATGGTACATTAATAGATAAATCTGGTGAAGTATTTTGGGATAAAACTGAATACACACCAATTGTCATTTTTGACAAAGATGATGAATGGGAAATTGTTGGCTGTTCTCCAAGTAATTATATTCAGATAAATTATGATAATAGAAATGACATATTAGCAGGTAATATTACAGCTTATGATTATGGGTTTTTGTGGGTATTCAAAAATCGAATAACGGGTGTAACCTATACCGAACAATGGCAAAATTATGGCTTATATTACTATTCGAACTATACATTAAAAAACAAAAAATTTGATAAAACAACCGGTATTGTAACAGATGGTTTACAATGTCATATCCGTTTGTACGATTTCCAAGTATTCGGTTTTTCATTGGCATGTCATCAAGGCGAAGAATTTATTTTATTGTCTTGGATATTAGGAACAAATACAGACGGTACTTTATATATTAATGGAAATTCATATTCATGTAGTTTACCTTATAGAGCTGGCAATACTAACGACGTTGGTCATAACGGTCAAATTTGTGATATGAAGTTAATTAATGGAGATTACTTTTTGGTAACAACAAAAGGTCTATTTATTTGCCCATTATCAAAAAATTTGAATGGTTTATACGGATATGATTATAATTACATTAATTTCCAAATGTATGACTGTTGGAATAATTCAACAGGTAAATGGTCGCATGAAACAAGTAACTTATATGACTTATCAACAATAGACATTATTAATGGCAAAGGATATGTAAGAATTAATCATATTACACGTGATGGAAATGATGAATCATGGTCAGATGGGACACTTATATTTCAACCTGAATATAAATCACAAGAAAATTTTTGGATAATTAATGATTGGAACTCAGTTGATACCAGAAATGGCACAAATTTAGCTATTAGAAATGGCTGGGTATATACATTAAATATTAACAATTGGTGGATAAATCAAGGCGGTTCATGGGACCCTGATAATCATTATTTTGGATATTGGGGCATTGGTCAAGTTTCTGGCGATTTTGGTTCATTGCTTAGCGACGTTCCAGACCCAAAAGTTAACAAAAGTTATGCGAGGAAATTGATAAATGGCAGACTTGAATGGGCTGAAGCTGATTTTGATTTGGATGCAGGAACCGATTTCATGTTATATTTGCAAAGAACGTCATCATCATGGTATTGCGATGACAATTACAAATTGGTCGAATGTACATATAACAGAAACTGTGAAGGCATTTGTTTCATAGATAAAGAAGATATTACAAATATGCTTCAAATCGAATTAGATGAAACGACAGGCGACCCAACAACAGAAATTGATTTATCACAGTTTAATGGTAAAGCGGTTTTTGTAATAGGCTCTGAAATAACAGACGGATTAGGTATTGATATATGTTTCAAATTAAATAAAATCTAAAATAAAATGGCAGGTAATAAAGTTTATATTCCGATAGTACCGACAGAAGATATATTCATTCCCGCAAAGGCGAGTGATGCAATTCCAAAACCGACAGGTTCTGTCGGTTCAGCTGGAACTTCTACAGATTATGCGAGAGCAGACCATAGACATGTCGGTGGTGGTGGCGGTGGGTCAACATCAATGTTTGCAGCAATTGCAAATGAAGTGCAAGACCCAAATAATGTTTGGATAATATTAGACCATAACAAAGATAACATAACACAAATTGACGGAAGTCAATATAATATTCCACAAACATTAAGGTGGGATTTACCGAAAAAGTTTACGCAGGGATGGTTGACATTTTCAATTAATCCGGATGCAGCTGCATTAATCTTTAAACAAAATTATCCCCCTGCAAAACGCACATTGCTTGGCGGCATGGCACCAATGAAGCCATTTTTTGTTTCAAATAATGCAGCTGAAAGTGCTCGTTTTACAAGTTTGATTGCAAATGAATCGTCTGAATCAACTTGGACCGAATTAGGCTCCGATGATTTATATGGTAAGAAGTCATCAGAAATTGATACGGGTTGTTTAGAACGTGGTATTGAAGGATATTCGAATTATTATACATCATATATGGGAAGTTGGCAAAATCAATTCATAATGATGGATGGTTCAAAAACATCAAGTTCAGCGTATTTGCTTTGCAATAATGCAATGGGCGGGGCTTCATTTGATTCGAACAATAATTCACAATTCAAAATTACACCACCAAAAAGAGTTAACAATATTGGAAAAACTTTGTTATTTGATGTATACTTTTTTAGCACGTCAAGCAATAACCCTACCAGTTCTTATTATTTAGGTAATATACAAGCCATTGCACCAAATACATGGACAAATCTTCCAAATTATTCGGGGAATATTTATTATTGGATTCAGGCGCGATATTCTGATGGTTCAAATATATACACAACGGATTTTGATGTAAAGAATTTGTATCTGTATTCGAATGGTAATACAATTCCATTATATTCCGCATTAACTACTGGCAATTATACATCAAGCTCGTCTGCTTTTATTGTTCAGAATATTTGGATTGATACAAATGCACAAACATTAAATATTAGCATTATACCAAAATCTCAATATACATTATATTTGAATGATGGTCAATTTGTGTCAATTGGATTTTTTGGTGACCCTGAAACTGTGCAAGAGTAATACATTAAAATTTATGAGAACACTTGTATTAAATAGCGATAATCCAATAGTTCCAATTGGTGGCGTTGCAGAAGTAATTCGTGCAATTATGAAATTTTGGAATTATGATGGATTGAATGATAATCTGGATGTTATTTCATTTGGTGGCGAAGACTTTTATATGGATGAATCAAAATTAATTCATCATAAAGTTGTTCGTTATGAACCCGTCAATAACATTCAATATCAAACATATCGCTCACTATTTATACAAGCAAACTTATTTAGAACTGCATTAGAATTTGAAAAACCTGATATTGTTTTAGCGACAGATTGGAATTGCGCAATAGTTGGAAAACAATTGGCTTTACATTATGGTGTACCTTATATCTTTTGGTCACATTTGTCACCTTTATCATATTGCATTCCTGATTCGCAAGGTCATATAAAAGTCGAAGCGTCCGTTGAAATGCAAGCATTGGATTTAGCTGATGGCGTATTGCATGTTTCAGAAAATTATGCTAACAAGTTTCAGTTCAAGCCATTTTTGTTTAAGACACATGTTATACATAATGGCATTGATTTAGACGATTTTAAATACAAAGAAGATAAGTCACCATATAAACATACTGACCGTTTTAATTTGTTATATTTGGGAAGACCTGTAAGGCAAAAAGGCATTCCATGGTTATTAGAAGCAAAATTGCCAAAGAATGTTATTTTGAATTTCGCATTAGCAGATAATCGAGGATTGGCTGCACTTGGTCAAACTAATTTATGTAGTGAATTATGTAATCAGAATCCAGAACAATATCAATTTTTGGGTGATATTCGAGGTACGGTGAAATCGAATTATCTAAATTGGGCAGACGCTGTAATTATTCCATCTATAACTGAGCCATTTGGTATTGTTGGTTTAGAGGCATTAGCTTCAAAAACATTGGTCATTTCAACATTGGTCGAAGGTCTTGGTAATTATATGGATTCATCATTTGTTATCAAAATTGACAAAGAATCATCTGAAGCAATAACCGATGGCATTGTTAGAGCGTGTAAATTAGGTAAAGTCGATAAACATACTATGATTGAAACCGGTTATGAAGTTGCTCAAAATCATGATTGGCGACAAAAAGTTATCGAAATTAAGAATTATCTCAAAGAATATATAATATGACATACGAACTATTAAATTTAGCATTCAAACAAGGTGTAAATAAAGTTGTTGGTTTACAAGTAACAGAAGCTTACGAAGAAGGTATTTATTCAGCCGAAATTTTTGGTTTAGATGAATCAAAGATACAAAAAATATTGTTTGAAACTGCGTTTATTATTGGTCAACATTGGAATAGTCAAGTTTTAATTGAAGAACTTGAAAACATAACATACGAAGTTAAAGAAAACTCAATTAAATTTGTATAAAATGCCAACAAATAAAAGATATATAACAGTTATTCCAGATGATGCAAATTATCGTTTAGCATATCCAAGTGATGATATGCCAAAAAATAATGCAATTGAAAATCCTGGAACATCTAATAAATGGTCAAGGTCTGACCATGTACATAATCGTATGCAACGTTTTGATAATTATTTTGCATTTGATGACATTACGTTAACATTTAGTGTAACAAGTCTCAATGCAGATATTGAATCGTTATTGATATTTGTGGGCGGCTTATTAATGCAACCGATAACAGATTATAATATTGATGTTGATAGTCAAATTATAGAATTTACTAATGCTGTAAGTGCTGGTGTTCATTCTACAATTTTATATTATCCCGTTAATTGATATATAATAAAAATTGATATTTTATGATTATATATGATATTCTGAATTGGTTTGTTCAACGAAAGTTTCAATCAAAAATATTGAATACTTTTGAAGTAACTGCTGCAATTAATGAAACAATTAATTTCGATACTGATACTGTTCGAAATTCTGTTTTCATTATTATTTATTATAATGACAAAAAGATTTTTGGTGGTACATCATTTCATAACAATATGTATTTGTATTTGAATAATCGAAGCATTGGTCATTTTATTAATACTGGTACAACGTTTGGTCTTTTTTCATATAATGATGCTAATTTCAAAATTGAATTTTATTCTGAATATAATAGAGATTCGAAAAAAATATTAGTAGATTCGGAAATTCTTGATAAACCTTACAAACAATATTTGCGCAATAATTATCAAATTCCAATTTTAATTAAAGACCGTAAAACAGAACAAACATATACATCAGCAATTGACATTGACCAATTAAATGACCAATTGAATCATGAAATCGTATTTCCAAAATTGATATTACATAACAATTTGCACTTTGTAATGCGTGAAAGTTCAGCACAATGGCATAAATTGCAAAATGTCAAAATTGGTTTGTTAACTTATACACGTCGAAAAAACACAAACAGTGGTAAAGTTGTTCATTGGGGAATTTTGAATGACAGAACAATGACAGCGACGCCAGCTGCATTAAATGATAATGTTGCCTATAGTAATGGAAGCAACATATACTATTTAGATTGTGGTCGAAATCAAAATGGCGATTATCATGGTGACAAATTATTATCGCCTAACATTACAAGTATTATTAACCTGAATAAACAAACACCATTGCCATGGACACCGCAACAAATTATAGAACGATTTATTAGACCAATAGACCCGACAAATAATACATATACTGATTGGACAGGTATTAATCAAATATTCAAAATAAAGTTAGATGCTTTGCGTGCTAATGGTGGGGACACATCAATTTATAATGATTTAATTGGTGATAAAAATGAAGCCAAATTCTTATTGGGCAAACATAACATTCGAGTTACGAAGAAAAACGATAATGGAAAAATATCATGCAAAGTAATATGGAAAAAGAAATTCGGTGTTGTTTTGTATGTGGATAAAAAGCAAATTTGTAATCGTCATAGCAGCCAATATCGATATATGAGTGAACCCATTTATTTTGAGCTTAAGCTCATTATTGATTTGTATCATGGTGATGTCGCCAATGCTATAAGCATTGTAAGAGAACCATATATGAAAATTGAATGTCGCGTATTATCGCAGTAAAACGAAATAACGTTAACACACGGGATTTATATAAGTCCTGATTTGTTCACGTATACAGATTTAACAAGGTTCGTTTATATAAGCGAAGATTTGTTAAATCATTCAGATGGAACAAGGTTCGCTTATATAAGCGAAGATTTGTTCCATTATTTTATGTAATATCATAGAAAAAATTTTCTTTCAAGAATTTATAATATATAATTAAAATAATTTGATAATATGAAGTTAACTCAGGGAATAGATATTTTAAGAAGTAAGGACGTTAAAAAGACGATTTCAAAGAAAATTTTACTTGCTAATACTCAAGATAAAATTACTTCAGAAAAAGTTTTAAAACATGCGTCTGGGATGGCTTCAGACCCTTTATATAATGATAATCCGATAAATGCAGGGTTTAATCCTGATATTCGTTATCGGAATATGTTTAATTATTCACCATTAACTGGGATTAATTATCGGAATGACCTTTTATTATTTGCAGAAAATTCTGAAGTTAAAAAAGCTGTTAATATTGTAGCTAATGAAACATGTATTATTGATACCGAACAAGAAAAATATCCTGTTCAACCCAAAATAAATTTAACAAAAGTTTCAGAAGAAAAACAAAAAACTGCAAAAGCTATGGATGAATATCTTAATGATGTTTTCTTCCCGCAACTTTTGCAAATGTATAATTTTAAAGATGACGGTTTTATTGAAGTTATTGAGGAATTTTTAATAACCGGTAAACTTTGTTATGAAATTATTTATGATAATCTTAAGAATCCAAAAAACATAATAGGATTACAACCATTAGACCCAAGTACAATTCAAAAATTTAAACAAGGAGAATATATTTATTATGTACAAAGACCAATAGCTGGAGATACGCGTGAAAGAGTTTTATCTGAAAATCAAATTGTTTTATGTGAATGGAATCGATATGATTTTGGTTATATATCTTATGTTGATAAATTGAGACGTGCTTTTAATATTATGAGAAGTATGCAAACATCTAAAGCTTTATGGTTTGCAGCAAAATCTCAAATTAAAATGCACATTAAACTTGCTTTAGGGGATGTTGGACATGCTGAAGCTTATCAAAAACTTGTAGAATCCAAAAACCAATATACAAATCAGTTTACACTTCAAGATGATGGAGTTGTTACTTTTAACAATCAACCCAATAATAATGCGTATAGGGAATTTTTTACAGGAGAAACAACAACTTCTGGAACTCCCGAAATAGAAGAGGTAAATTCTAACGGCCCAGACTTGACTGAGATCGATAGTCTTAGTTACTGGGCAAAACTGTACTGGGGAGAAACAGAGGTGCCTATTGATCGTATTGACCCAAATGCAACTGATTCTTGGGGATTTACAGATGTCAATAATCTTAGAAAAATTGAAATTAATTTTGCGAAATTTATTAATCGCATTCGTAAAATGTTGAATCCTCTTTTTATCAAACCAATAATAATTCAATTAACATTAAAAGAAATTGAGATTGGAATTGATTTAACGCTTTTGGATTCAATTAAAATGCAATGGTATGCTTTTAATCAATATGAAAGTCTTGCAGAACTTGAATTATTAAATAAGAAAGTTGAGATTGCTGGTCAAATAAGTAATTTTGGTGATTTGGAAGATGTTAATGGTAATGTTCGTAAAATGATACCATTAGCTTGGATTATAAGGAATCAACTTGGCTTCTCTGAAGAAACAATTCGTGCAATTGAAAAAATGCGCAGAGAAGAAAATATATTACTTGGCTTTGAACCTGATGATACAAGAAATTTCATGGAAGAGGGAACAGATATGGGGACATTAGCATCTGGTTTAAATCCTAATGATTTAGTTAAAGCTGGGAAAAAAGCACATCAAATAAATGCTGAAATTGATGAAGCTGAAGAAGATTCAGAAAATGATGAATGGGAAGATGATGAAATTCCCGAAGATGAAAATAATTTTGTAGAATCAGCGGAAAATATTTCAAATGTTGATGATGGAAACTTTTAAAAAATAATTGAAAATTGAATTGAGTTATTTATTTAAATTTTATAGGATAAATTAATTTCAAATAAATTTAAATAACTAATATGTATCGAATTGATTTTTTTAATAAAATTCCTGAAAAATTTAAAATTAATGGAGAATTTATTTTTATTTATCCTGAAGCAAGATTTTTTAAAAGTAGAGAAAAAATAGATATTTATTGTAAAAAACATGGAATTTTTAAATGTACTGTATCAAATCATTTAAAAGGAAGAGGATGTCCAAAATGTGCCGGAAAAAATAAAACAACAACTGAATGGATTTTAAAAGCACAAAATATTCATGATAATAAATATGATTATTCATTAATTAATTACAAACATTCAGAAGATATAGGGGTTATAATTTGTCCAAAACATGGAAAGTTTGAACAATTATTACATAATCATTTAAGAGGAAGAGGATGTCCAAAATGTAATAATGAACCAAAATATACAACAAATGAATGGATTTTAAAAGCTAAGAAAGTTCATGGTAATAAATATTTTTATGGTTATGCTGAATATTTGGGGTCAAAAGAATTTGTTACTATAGATTGTATTGAACATGGATTATTTTATCAAAGGGCCAATAATCATTTAAATGGACAAGGATGTCCAAAATGTTCACATGGGAATATTTCAAGTAAAGCTGAAAATGAAATAATATCATTTTTACAAAATTATATTAATGAAATAGAACAAACAAATAAATTTATAATATCACCTAAAACAATTGATATTTATATTCCATCAAAAAAAGTAGCGATTGAATTTAATGGTACTTATTGGCATTCAGAAATTTATAGAAATAAAGATTATCATTATCAAAAATCTCTTGAATGTTCTAATAAAAATATTAGACTTATTCATGTTTGGGAATGGATGTGGAATAATCCAGTAAAACAAAAAATATTGAAGAATATTATATTATCTGCTTGTGGTTTAATAGAAAATAAAATATATGCAAGGAAATGTAAGTCAGAAATTATTGATTTACATACTTGTTCAAAAGAGACTAAACAAGAAATAATTGATTTTTTTAATAACAACAATATTAATGGTTATCGTGGAGCTAAATATTGTTGTTTATTAAGATATAATGATGAACTTGTACACGCTTTTACTTTTGGTAATGCTTATGCTGGTAAGGGTAAGTATGAATTTGAATTGATAAGGGGGGCATCAAAACTTGGATATTCTATAATGGGTGGTTCATCTAAATTATGGTCATTATTTATCAAAGAAATTAATCCAGCTTCAGTAGTATATTATGTAG
>LSQA01000109.1_pt1 | contig 13023 bp, 27 predicted proteins | sample 651271 | NCBI WGS metagenome assembly LSQA01 (sample SAMN04438314, study PRJNA306036) | termite gut metagenome | isolation source: viral DNA filtered from gut of termites from termite colony 3 | host: Coptotermes formosanus | place: USA: New Orleans, Cypress St. | collected 2013-06-21 | reverse complement strand
CACCTACGGGAAAGGCGGCAACATAGGCGAAAATGGTAATGAAGCTTATGGTGCAAATTTTGGTGGTGGCGGCGGCGGCGGTGGTATCAACGGCGAGGATAGGGGAAATGGCGTGGCTGGCGGTTCTTGCTATATTTACCGGCTTGAGAATTAAAAAACCTGCTCATTAAAAATTCCCCGCTGCTCTCTGGCGGGGAATTAAACCCAAAAAGATTAAAAAAATATTTTTATTTTTTTTGAAAAAACACTTGACAAAAATATACAATTCTTGTAAAATAAAAATATAAAATAAAGCGGTAGACCTTGCCGCAGAGGAGGTTATATGAAAAAGGTCAAAAAAAAGCCGCCAATGAAAATTGACGGCAAGCAGCGGGACTGGTTAGAGACGGCGGTAAAAGTGGCCACGGTTCTCTTGGCAGTCATAGAAATTGCCCGGTTTATTTTGGATTACTTGATCTAAAAAACCGGCGGCTGGGGGGAAGCACTCCCCCAGCTCTTATTATCTTTTTTTTTAGAGGAGTGTCAAGATGTCGTTTAAAAACTGGAAAGATGTAACTATTGTTTGCCTTTTGATTGCGCTCGCCTTTATGATCGCACGGGAAATTTTGTCGAGGGGGTTGTAATGACATTCACGACAGAAACCATCGCCGAAAAAAACGGTTGTACAAAATGGGCGGTTTTGAAATGGGCGCAGTCTAACGGCGTGGCTTATGCCGGTGAAGGTAGAGGTAAAATCTACCTCTGGACAGCCGCTGACCTTGATCGTTTCAAGCAGCGCCCACGCGCCGGTAGACCGCGCTCCGCCTCACCGAAAACCAAAAAATAACCCTTGTTTCCCCGCCGAAAGGCGGGGTTTCATTTTTCCACAGGTACATTATAGGCACATTATTCTGACGATTTTCTAAAGCCATGCCCTTTCCTTTTCAAAAAAGGCGAAAAAAAAACAGCGAAAAAACACGAAAACAGAAAAATTCACAAAGAGAGTATAAATTATTAAAAAAGCAAGTAAAAAAGCAGCAGGTGAGTAAAACTTTCACAGTAAAAAGTGAAAATTTTTTGAAAAAAAGCTTGACAAGTTTTTGATTTTGTTGTAAAATGTTTTATAGTTAGGTAGAGAAAAAATGGTTGGTTGCATACAACTCTATCAATCATTCATTTTCTTCTATAGCTAACCTAGCCTTTTCTGTGGTAATTCGCAGAGTAAGGCACATTATTTGTTTGCTGTGGAAATAGTTCGCCCATAGCAATTAACCATGAAATGGTAAAAAAAGCCATTTGCCCTGCCACTGAAAAGTGGGCCGAACTCAGGGCAAATGGCTTTTTTATTCTATGGAGGTTCACATGGAATATCTGACGGTCTCCTATGGGGGAGTAGAGTGGGATGTGCGGGGCGAATATGTTCCGTATCGTGAAGGGCGGTCGCACCTGCCCAATGGCGATCCTGGCTACGATGATGAAGGCGGTTACCTTGACGGCCTTGAAATCAGCATAGGCGGGCAGGACATTACCGAGTATCTCGATGATCGCGTTGTGTATGCAATCGAGGATGAAGCAATGAAGCAGGTATCGGTATGAAACAGAAGCGTACTAAAAAAGGTATTGATACACGGATTGGACATCGCGGAGATGCGATTGAGCTTATTACGGAACTGCTGGAGATAGCAGATAAGAAATTGGGCAAGGTTCCTGATGACATCATCAAGGGCTTGGAAGCGTTGTTAGACGCGATCCAGAGGGAGATCGTATGAAAGACGGAGGAGGCAAAATGAGCAGCCTGTATGAACTAACCGATGACCTGGCCGCGTTAAATGAACTTATCGATCAGGTAACTGTTGACGCTGATGGTAATCCAAAAGCGTTGACACCCGAAGACCACGCGGCGCTTGCACCTTTGGTTAAGGAAATAATCGGCAATTATGAAACCAAAGTAGAGCGCATAGTAAAATGGCGGCAATCATTGCAAGCATTCACTGATAATTGCAAGGCAGAAGAGGAGCGGATTTACAACCGGCGGAAAGCCGCTGAAAACAAAATCACTGCGCTTCAATGGCTTTTGGAGAAAAGCATGGAACAGCTTAAAACCAAAAAGCTTACGGTTGGCACCTTTACGCTTGCCATGCAACATAACCCGCCGAGCGTTTTCATTGCCGATACGCGGTTATTGCCGGATCATTTTTGGCGGGTGATACCTGAACAGCGGGAGCCGGATAAGAAAGAAATACTGGCGGCATTAAAAGAAGGGCAAGCCATACCAGGCGCGTTTTTATCGCGCAGTGAAAGCTTGAGAATAAGGTAGGAGGGAAACATGGGAATTGCGGTTTTGGTAATCGGCAAGAGCGGAAGCGGTAAATCATGCTCCATGCGGAATTTTACGGGTAATAATTATGGCGTTATCAATGTCATAAATAAGCCGTTTCCATTCAAGCCTAAATTCAATGGCGTAGCGGCAACGGATGATTATCAAAAAGTCATATCGTGTTTGCAGCGCTCAAAAGCAAATACCATTGTCATTGACGATGCCGGGTATTTGATAACGAACCAATTCATGCGCGGACACAGCGAAAAAAAAGCGCGGGACGCGGTCTTTGGTTTTTACAATGATCTGGCTGACAACTTCTGGCGGTTGACAGAAATAATAAAGAACCTGCCGCCTGAAAAAATAGTATTTGTTTTAATGCACGAGGAACAAACGGAAGCCGGATTGATAAAGCCGAAAACCATTGGAACTTTGCTCGATAGTAAAGTGTGCGTTGAGGGGCTTTTTGCTATTGTTCTGCGGGCAATGAGAAGGGAAGGAAAATATATATTTTCCACACAGACAGACGGCAATGATGTCGCCAAAAGCCCGATAGGGATGTTTGAAGAAACAATCGAAAACGATTTAGTTTTCGTTGAAAAAACAATCCGTGAGTATTACGGATTAAAAACACAGGAGGCCGCATAATGTACGATTTTTTTAATGGCGTAACGAAGGAAAGCGTTATGAACGCCGAAACGCGCCGGAGTCAGTTTGATATTGGCGATAATCTTGCCAAGATCGACCTGATCGAGTTTAAAACTTCCAGCAGGGGAAACACGATGCTGGTGTTAACCCTCAAGAAGGATCACGGGGAGACGTTGAAACATTACATTGTTGACAACGAATTCAAGCTTGGGAACCTTAAAATGCTGTACCAGTGTTTTAACATTCCTGTCGGTGATGTGGAGTACGATAACTGGGTAGGCCGGAGCGGTGTAGTGTCAACGAAGCTTGGTGAGCCGAGTGGGAAAGACAACAAGCGCTATCCTATGGTAAATCTGCTGGTGCCGAGAACGGCGGATGGGAAGCTGCCGCCGTTGAAAGATGCCGTACCGTGGGAAGATGTGCCGCAGGATAATAAGCAGGCTGCCGTGGCTGTTGCATCGGCATTGAATAACGCGCCGGCTGTTAACGACAGTTTTGATGACGACATTCCGTTTTAAGAAGGAGAGGGAACATGAATGTACAAAACCATAAACCGGCTGTTGAAGAAGTCAGACCGGTAATTGACCAAAAAATCATTAACACTGTTTTTGATATTTTCAATGCGGTTACGAGGCTCAATAATCTTGAAAACTGTTTTGAAGATTTGGCAAACCGCCTTATTGCAGACATGGCGGCGAATTCCTTCATGGAATTCGATCTCGAACTCAATGAAAATCAAAAGGAATGTCTCCGCAAAACAGTCAGAATCAGGGGAAATGAAGTTGTCCGTGAATATCTGGCAAAGATCAACGCCGATGAACGCACCAAAGAAGTGTACAAAATATGCCGGGAAAAAACTACTGCTATTGTTGACGCTGTTCTTTCTGCAATCGGCAGGGAAATAAACCGGGGCGCTATCATCAACGCTATCGCGGTACAGGCCAATGCAAAGAGTGAAGAGCATGATGAGATTCTGCTGCGAAAAACCAAGACATCAGGCGATATAACTATCCCCACGAACTGCTTGCTTATTTCCACTAACTGCGTAGCGGTGATAAAGAATTCCTGCTATGAGGAACAGGAAATCACGAGGGACAATGCCGACAATTCCAAAGATCTGAAAATGGCAGCGGATGCGGTAAAAGAAACATGAAAATTCTTGCGCTGAATGGTAACGAGTATGCGGGCGATGCCTTAACGCCTGGGCAGTATTACAACGCTGAACCCGCTGATGAAGGTACGCTCGCGCAGAACAGGGCTTTTCATGCCCTGCTGCAAGCGTACTGGAGAAGCGGGGCGCATAGTTACCCAGCGCGAAATTTTTTACACTTCCGTGAATTGATAAAACTGTACCTGGGCGCGGGAGTGGAAAAATACCGGAGCCTTGTTAATGAAGACGGTACGCTGTGCATCGAAGGGCGCATAGCGTACCGGGTAAAGCGCTGGCGTGATTACACAAAGAAGGAACGCGCAAACGCTATTGATAATTTGATTGCCGACATAATTCAGGCGGGAGCAATGAATGAGCGCATCCAAGAGATTATCAGCGGCATGGAAAAGGAAAAATGAATATAACCGGCTGTATAGCTGGTTTTGAAAAGATTTGGGAGGAAGTTATGAAAGGGTTTCTGTTTCGATTGGGTGTGAAGATCAAGGAGACTGGCGAGTGGATGGCGAGTGTGCCGGTATTGTGGTTGTTCTGCGGCGCGGTTATCCGGCTTGGGATTGCGATACGGGAAAGTGTATTGCAAAACAGTGTGATTAAGGATTTGGCATGAGCCGCCGCAAACGCCCTGCCGCCGCCGCTTCCGGCGTGAAGGAAACGGCGGTAGTACGCGCCTGTCTTGAATACTTGCGCGGGCGCGGGCATTTTGTGTTTCGCGTGAACGGCGGCGGTTTCAAGACGCAGGGCGGCGGCTTTGTGCGCTGCACGGACATGACCGGGGTTGCGGACATCATCGGCATTACGGCTGACGGCTATGCGCTGGCGGTAGAGTGCAAACGCGAGGTCGGCGGCCGGCTGTCGCCCGCGCAGGAGATTTTCATGGTCGAGTGGCGCAACCGGCAGGGCGTGTATGTCGTGGCGCGGGGAATTGATGATCTGCGAAAAGAGAATTTGTAATGAAAAATTATCTTGACCTATTTAGCGGAATAGGCGGTTTTGCTATGGGCGCGAAATTGGCAGGGCTGAAATTTGACGGACATTATTTTTCGGAGGTAGACGATTATGCAATCAGAGTGTATCAAAAAAGATTTTCAAACGCTATCGCGCTCGGAGACATTACAAAAATCGACTATTCGCTCTTGCCAAAAGGCGAGTGGTATGTGTCGGGCGGTTTCCCGTGCCAGCCGCATTCATACGCCGGAAAGCGAAAAGCAAGCGCCGATGAGCGCGATTTATGGGATGAGTGTCGGCGAGTACTTTGCGAACTACGACCCAAAATCGCGCTCTTTGAAAACGTTACAGGATTATTTACTTCCGAGCGAGGACGGTTCTTTAACCGAGTTTTGTCGGACATTTCCGCAAGCGGGTATGATGCGGAATGGCAAGTGTTATCGGCTGCTGACTTCGGAGCGCCGCACTTACGGAAAAGAGTCTGGCTTGTTGCCTACCCCCAGAGCAAGCGATGGGAAATACTACAAGCGCATAAAGATACAGCATGTAAGAAAAATGGTGGCTGGGCAGAAGTTCGGTTTAAAACTGCAAGAAATTATTCTGTTGAACTTTGGAAAGGCGATGAATCTTTCGTTTGCGGAATGGATGATGGGCTACCCAATTGGCTGGACAGACTTAAATGCTGCGGTAACGCTATCGTGCCGCAAATAGCGGCGCATATATGGAAAATGATTAAGGAGGCGGAGTTATGAACAACAAGGAATTGAAAATGGAGGCAAGCAATGCGTGAGATTGAGTTTCGCGGGAAGCGGAGAGACAACTGGAAATGGGTGTATGGCGATCTTGTACATGATGCGTTTGTGTCGACCACAATGGAATATAAAATTGTCGCTGTTGACGACAGTTTTAACGGTTATGTAAAAGCCGAAACCGTAGGCCAGTACACGGGACTTGCGGATTGCAAGGGAACAAAGATTTTTGAGGGGGATATTGTACGAGCTTTTTCCAATATAAATAAAATATCTGACCCACATTTAACTACCTGTGAGCCGGAGTATAAGAATATGATGGTTATTTACCGGGAAAGCGGTTTTTGTCTACGTACCAAAGAGGGGCTGCATACTGGCTATCTGAATAATTACGCTGGGGCGATGATAAAAGACCTAGAAGTCATCGGCAACATTCACGACAACGGGGAACTTTTGGAGGTGGAAAAATGAATTTACTTAATTTTTTGTGTTTCAAGTTTCCGAATATTTTTAGGCGCTTTACACGCTGCCGAAAAAAAGACGTGAACAAGATTTGGTGTAAGTATTGCCACGAATGTGAGACGTGGAAGGGGGTAATAGAATGAAATACTACTGTAAAAACTGCGGGAGTGAGTTTGTTTTGCAGGACGATGTGTGGCTTGGGGATAATAAAAAGTTATGCCCTATATGCGGGAGTGGGGATACAGATTTACAGGAGCTTCCTGTTTATGAAACGGTAGCGCAATGGGAAGCGCGGAAGGGGCGCAAGTACCCCTATATCGCGCCGGTGTATTATTACTCGCCAGCACACGATTGGAATAACGTAATGCTATGGGGGCATACATCCAAGAAAGCAAAAGAATTTAGTATTGTCGCTACCGAAGCTGGCGCACCGCCTGATGACTGGAGGCCGGAATGAATACTGAATTTGGTTTATGCGTGTCTACGATAAAGTGCGATTATTGCAACTGGGTTAATGATACTCCTACACCAGAAAACGAGATGTCGCAATGGATAGACAAGCCGTGTCCGCAATGCGGAAAAAATCTTTTGACAGAAATGGATTTCAAGAAACACAAAAAGTTTCTGAATCTTATTAAGTTTCTGGAAAAAAAAGGGTTTCTCAAAGACCCGTCTAAAGTTATGGAAGGGAACGGCGTATGTATGGAAATGCACATAGAAAAAGTCAACGACAAACATGAGATAAATATAAAACTTTCCGAAGGAGAGACAGACGAATGAAAGAAAAACCTATCCTGTTTAGTACGCCGATGGTGAAGGCGATACTGGAAGGCCGAAAAACCATGACGCGGCGAGTGATAAAGCCGCAGCCGGATAAGGATGACCCATGTATTGCCTATAGTTCAGTAGAGGGGTTTGAAACCTCCCCCGAACAGGCGGATGAAATATGGGCACAAACAGAAGAAGGGCAGAGTGTCCAGTTAAAACCCAAATACAAGCCCGGCGACATTCTCTGGGTGCGGGAAACGTGGCAGGGAATAGATGATGGATATAATTCCCCATACTTTGTGTATAAAGCCGATGGTAAGTGCGAGTATGAAAATGAACCACTATTTAGGTGGAGGCCTTCAATCCACATGCCCCGCGAGGCCGCCCGACTGTTCCTTGAGGTGAAGTCCGTTAGGGTAGAGCAGCTACAGGACATCACCGAAGCAGACGCGAAATCGGAGGGTCTGGAAAGTGATGGCGATGAATCGGCAGTTATCTGGTTTTCCATGTTATGGGACAGACTGAACACCAAGCGCGTGGACGCTGAAAAGAAACCCGTCTACTCATGGGAAAGTAACCCCTGGGTATGGGTCATTGAGTTTAGGAGGGTAAAGTAATGATAAAGACTAAACGGGCATTGAGTATCATGAGATTAAAGACGCTCCAAAAGGCTACTTACACACTGCAACAATTTTGTAATACGCAGTATTCATGTTCCGAATGTTTGTTAAATAACACTCGATCAGGGAAAGTAGATTGTCGGATAACACCAGTAGCAGCCGCAACGAAAGAATATGAGCGGCAATGGCGATTATTGCAGGAGGCAAACAATGATTGATATACCTTTGGGCAAGGCTTTGGTTGCGGTGAAAGTGGGCGATGACGCGCTTTATCGTTGTCAAGGGTGTGTGTTTACCGCTTGCCAAAATCCAAATGGTTATTGTTCATTGGGGGAATATTTGTCTTGCGATTTTTGTAACCGCAAAGACGGCAAGGACGTAATTTTCAAGCTGGTGGATTATCCGGCGAAGGAGAGCTGTCCCTATATGGAAAAGGCAGATGGTGTTTGCGATCTTTGCCAGCCCTGCGTTCAGTGCGGGGAGATGACTAACCAGATCGTGAACGATGAGCCTTGCTGCGCCGATTGCAAGAAAGAACTGCTGGAGCAGGAGAATACCTAGCCGGTTATTTGCCGGTTGAAAACATGGGAGGAAATGAAATGGGTTACAAAAAGTTTGTATTTGGAGAAACACTTGATCGGGCGTTGGAAGCAATTCCAGAGGAACACCAGTTACGATTTTATAAAATCGTAAAGAATTATGGTTTGCACGGGATAGAACCTGATTTGAGCGGTTTTGAGAAGGCGGCGTGGGTACAGATGAAGGATGTCATCGACAATACAATGCCGAAGCAAGACAAGGATGTTGCTATAGCACGGAGTCATGCCGGGAAAAAGGGCATGGAAAAACGCTGGGACAAAGAATCTGATGTGGATGATTCCGATAATTTTGTTATAAGCGATGATGCTGTTATAACAAAAATAACAAGCGATAACAAAAATAACAAAACAGATTTTGTTATAACAAAAAAAAATCCCGATAACAAAAATAACAAAATGGTAATGGGAATGGTAATGGGAATGGAAATGGAAATGGTAAATGAGAATGAAAATGAGAAAGAGAATCTTAATGGCGAAAGCCAAGATTGTTTTTCTCCCGATTTTTCACAAACAAAACCGGCGGAACCGGAAAAACCCCCTCCCCACCAGAACCACGAAACAGCCTTATAAAGGAGGTGAGTATATGAAGTGGAATAAAGAAACCCTGCTGTGGGTGCTGACCGTCTTGGCAAACATCGCAACCATAGCAGGATTAGTCCTGACCATGATTGACCGATACGGTTAACCGGGGCGGCTGGGGCGCAAGCCCCAGCTCTTATAACATAATCCATACAGGAGGCAAAGTCAATGGATTTAGGAACAATTGGACTGGTACTTATTATCGCCGGTCTTACCGCCCGCCTTGCTATAGACATAGTGCAGCGGTTGGCAAAGTAATCTACATCGCCCGCCGGTAACACATCGGCGGGCTTACAGGAGGTGTTTTTATGACAAGCAATGATATTGCAAAGATGACCGGTGTTGCGCTTCGCACTGTTAATAAATGGGCGGAAAAAAACGGCGTTGAATATACAGGCGAGGGTAAGCGCAAAACGTACCAATGGGATGAGAGCGCTCTTAATGATTTTCAGAAACGCGCTCCCCGTGGCAGACCTTCCACAAAGCAAGGCAGAGGCGGGAAGCGCCCCGGAGCAGGCCGCCCTGCGGTCAATAACAAAAGAATACATCGCGGTATGGCTTTTAACGACCATGAATGGGAATTGATTAAAGCAAACGCCGCCAAGTGTGGACTCTCCGTGAGGGAGTATATTTTTTCGCTTGTTGAAAAAGATGGACAGTAGCATCATCCCGCCTCCACTGTATCAAATAACCTTCCCTGCGCCGTATGCGCTCTCATTCGGCTTACCGCCTTCTTGTAATACTCCTCGTCAAGCTCTATGCCGGTGTAGTCAAAACCCATGTCATACGCCGCCACCGCGCTTGAAAAGCTGCCCCCGTGCGTGTCAAGAATTCTCCAGCCGGGCTTCGCGTATTTTTGCAACAGCCATTTGTAGAGGTCTACAGGCTTCTGGCAGGGATGATAGCGAACCTCTTGCGTTCTTACACTGCCGCAATTTCCAACTTTATTACCTTGTCTAAAATATTTTGAACTGCCATTCAAATTGGTATACGCAAATTCTATATTTGATAAAGTAAAAGCATCCGGTATATATCCTTTTACAAGTCCTATCCAGCATTTTGAAGGTCTTTTTATTTTGTCCATAAAATAATTCCCGCCCCATATTATTTGATATTTTGAAGAGCGGAATAATTCTTGAAAATAATCGGCAGTCGGGGGGCTTTTATCCCACGGTTCCGGCTTTGCGAATTTCCAATTTTTTATTGTTATACTTTTTCCGTTTATTGTTTTGGTTGAACCTGATCCGCTAATTTTTTTGGCAATATTTATCCCGTAGGGCGGGTCAACGATGGCGAGGTCGAAAGCCTTATCGGGCAGGCCTGCCATGTATTCCATGCAATCGCCCAGGTATAGCTCGCAGTTGCCGATGGTTTCTTTACGCATGGTTAATCCTCAATATCTTCTTTGCGCAGTATGGGTATAATCCCTCGGTCTTTTATGTCTTGTTCAATCTGTTTCTCATACTCTTTTACAGCTTTTTTAAGCCACTCGGGAGCGCCATGTTTCAGTCTAAAATTAAAATAAGGAATATCGTAACCGTGAGCTTCATATTTTTCCCATTCCTCTGTTCCCATAAATTTTGGCATTGGTCCTATCATAACACACCTCCTAAATAGTATCATGAAAAAAAATCCTTCCTGTGGTATACTCGTTTTACCACAAACCAATTCCCACAGGAGGGACTAATGAATCGCATAGTTGTTCAATCTTCCAATCTGGAATCTGTAGGCTGGGATGCCGGAACGCTTGAAATTAAGTTCAAAAGAAGTGGAATCTACCAATATGTCAATGTACCAGAACATATCTACCACTCTCTTTTAGCCGCTCCGTCGAAAGGCGGTTTTTTTGCCCAATTCATAAAGGATAAATACTTCACCGTCCGCCTCGTCTAATCATCCGTGCAGACAATGAGCATCGGCCCGCTGCCCCGGTATACGCCGTCCATCGCCTGCCCGCCGGGTTCCGCTGCCCACCGAATCTCAAAGCTCGCGTAGGGCGGTACTTCTATGTACCGCGTCGCGTGTTTTTTCGCCTGATCGAAAATTTTTGTTACTGCTCCCGATGTGGTTTCTTTTCGCATAACCAAAACGTCTCCCCAGTTTTATCAATGCCGATTGTCAACCGGCGGAGTTGAACAACTGCCCCTGTTTGTAGGCGTTTTCTATGCGCCGGCAGGCTATGTCAAAGTATTTTTCGCTGATTTCAATGCCGATAAACTTGCGCCCCGTTTCTATGCAGGCTACGCCGGTCGTGCCGCTCCCCATGAAGGGATCAAGAATCGTGTCGGCTTCGTTGCTCCATGACTTAATATGATCCATCGCCAGTTTATCAGGGAAAATCGCGGGATGTTCAAAGGCTATTTTGTCCTTCGAAGATTTCATATAGCCGACATTGTATCTCCAGACGTTTGATCTGACTCCGTATTTTTTATAACACCGATCCGTAAAAACCCCGTGCCTTATTCGAAGCGATCCATCTCTTTGCCGTTCACTCCCGGTTACTTTTTTCCCAAAATTACTATTTTCAACATCCGCTATAAGGTTTACCGTTTTTGGCCTGCCTTTGGAAAAAACAAACATATATTCAAACCCCGCGTTGTATCTATTCGGCCAAGGGTATGTAAAACCCGATTTTTGATATATCATGGTGTCATGCAGCCGCAAGCCCAACGATCTAAAGTACAATGCTTGCCGGAACGAGGTCATGGATTCAGAGCCGTCTATTACCATGTCTCCTACAACCCAGACGATCACGCCGCCGTTTTTTATAACCGGATAAAGATTATTAGCAACGCCCTTAAAAACATCAAAATCCCATTGTATGCCTTCGTAGGTTCGTAAATTATCATAGGGGGGGGAAGTAACAACCGCGTCAACCGCGTCAAGCGTTGGCAATATGTCTAGGCAGTCTCCGCAGTAAAGGGTACAGTCTCCGATTACTTCTTTTCTCATAGCCAGTTGGGGTTAAGCGGTTTGCGTTTGTAATCCTTGTAGCGTTCCGCTACTAAGTCTTTACCCTGTTTCATGCTCTCTTCAATGACGGCTTTAAGTTCCTCCATTGTTTCGGTCTCAGGCACATCGTAGCAAGTACCATTACCGTCTGCATAAGTCGGCCGACAGCCTTGCTCATCGTAAAAGAAATCGCTGTTGAATTTATTTTGAAAATCCCATATAAAATCAAACCATTCCGGCACCATTATAAATTCTTCAAAAACTTTTATCAACATAGTCATCCCCATGATATATGTTTGAGCATTTCCAAAAATATAGTATAAGCTGTGGGAAAATACTTTTCAAGCAGTCTCCGCTTGGGGCCGTTGAACTGCGCCCCGCCCATGTGGGCGAAGCTATCTTTTTCTAGGTTCCCTGCTTTCTCAATATAATCCGGTTCATGTCTATATCCGCCTCTTATTTTACCATTGGAAAGCATATTAAACAAGTCCGTTATCTGATGATTAGCATTTTGTTTAATTTTAAGTTGTTTTGAAATTGCTTTATACGCTGTTTCAATATCCTTTATGCCATTATCTGCCATGAATTGTTTTACATAGTTTTCAAAATCATTCCTAAGCGCATTGCCGAAATCAGGATTGCTTGTCGAAAGATACTCGCCGCCCGTTTCTTGCCCTGCCTTATGGTCAACACAATGCATCCATTCATGGAAGTATGCGGTTCCTGATCCTCTTGGGTCATTTGCGTCATCTTTGGCGTTCAAGTGAATGGTATTAGTTTCAGGATCAAAATAGGAAACGCCTTTGTTTTTCGTATCGGTCAAAATCCCTTCGGCATAGTATTTTTGAAAAACAGCCTTCCCCTCTTCAGTTCCCATGGCAAACCGCTCTTCAATTTTTTGCCGATATTCAGTCTCTGGTATTTCTTGGGTAATTATCCGGCTTAACTCTTTATCGCTGGTGGTATCAGCGAATAAGCTGTCTTCTGGTACCCCTGGCAATGCCTCCGCCGGCCCCTCCCCGCAGCCTGCGCTGCGTCCGCGGTCTCCGCCGTGCGCCGCCGGACCTCCGCCAGTAGCTCCGGTCAACCGGCGGATTTGAACAACTGCCCCTGCGCCGCTGCCTCTTTGAGGCGCTTGCAGGCTATGTCGAAATACTCCAAATTTATTTCAGAGCCGATATAGTTTCTCCCCGTCCTGATACACGCCACACCGAAACTGCCTGAACCCATGAAG
>LSQA01000107.1_pt1 | contig 13085 bp, 15 predicted proteins | sample 651271 | NCBI WGS metagenome assembly LSQA01 (sample SAMN04438314, study PRJNA306036) | termite gut metagenome | isolation source: viral DNA filtered from gut of termites from termite colony 3 | host: Coptotermes formosanus | place: USA: New Orleans, Cypress St. | collected 2013-06-21 | reverse complement strand
TCTAAATCTCAATTAGTATTTCAAAATTCATCATTAAATCCATATTTTGTTCTAGAATTTCCAGAACCAAATCAATATTGATAATTATTGACAGTTGAACCACCCCATTGATGAATAATTTTGTCATGCTTTGGCGATGTCGAATATTGACTAAATTGCATTGTTTTTTTATTTTGATTAAATAAGTAATAACCTAATCCGTCCCTATTTATATTTGTAAATTTTAAATCAGAATAATTATTTGCAATTGTTCCAGACAATGCTCCGTCGTATAGATATATAACTGAGTATGGATTTGTTCAGAGAGATGCAAGTTCATATATTATTATTTTTTTATTAGAAAAATCAAATTCATATGATATGATATTGGTATATCCGTAGTCATCAACATTTGGTTCTTTTGCCAAAAAACATTGACACGAACGATTTTTGTCGTAAACAATTGCATTTTTAAAAACGTGGCTTGGACCCATATCGTGTCTAGGGTCGTGTTCTCAAAAACCTCACATAACAACACCGCAATATGTTCCATTTTTTTGTGGAATATCATAATTAAAACCAATTCCGAGATGATGATTTGTTAATTTTCCTGAGCAATCAAAAGTTTTTGAATCATTGTTAAATGTAAAATTTGGTAAACCGTTAGTTGTTAAATTCATAGTTCTTTGACATTTAGTTAAATGTTTATTTATATAATCAGAACCAAATTCATTTGGCCATTTCCCATTCGTGCAAATAAATGGTTTAAATTGATTTCTAAAATCATCAGAATGGAGAATTTGCAAATTGTGAAAAGTTAGAGAACCATAATAATTAGCAGTTTTATTTGTGCAAATTATTTCTAAATTATCAATCGTATCTTGATATATTCAATTAATAGTTGTATCATTTGTTAACGCATCAATTAAATCTTGGGGAATATTTGGATTTAAATTTTGAATTCCAATAATCAATTTTCCGCGATTTAATGAACCAATTCCAAAATCAAAATCATCAATATTTAAACAACCATAATCATTTGTGGTTTTAATAAAATCACTTAAATTTGATTTTTGTCCTTGATAAGGTGGGAGAATATTTTCCACATTAGACATATCTCATTTGCTTTGCAAATTAATAGTTTTCCAAATTTCAATACCACCAACTAACCAAGCAATTATTTCTTTCGCATATTCTAAAGCACCATACAAACCATTATGCATTAACGTATGCAACATAATATTGTATGATAGTCGTGGGTCTATCCTTATGCGATTAAAAATGACTCGATTATCATAAACCTTGAATGGTTCAACAGTGTTATATATATAACTTGTTTGCAATAAGTCAGCAAATATTTTCTTTTTCTCCCAAGGTTGCAAATGTATGGCATATCTTGTATATAAACCACTTTGAACACCAAGAGCACTAACATATGCTTTTGATACTAAATTTGATGATCCAGATGTTATGTTTGTTATTTGATTAGCATAATCTCGTGCAGTTGTGTTGTTTTGATATTCAAGATTCATATATTTTTGTCCGATATCAACTGCAGACTTCACACCACCAATAACTGCTCCAGCAACTCCACCTTTTGATGCTCCTGAAACAATATTATTAAAAGCATCAGTAATAGAATTAATTGCAAAGTTATTGTTTCTGTTGTTAATAGTTGCCTCTTGGTTCGCATAGTTCGTATAAGTAGCCATCGCATTACCATTCATATAACTATTCGCATTTGCTCCCCAAATGGCAAGAGTTCGTTTGTTGTCTATTCTTGCATTCGATTTAGTATTGTTTCAAAATGGATTATATTCATTTGTCATCATTCCAAATGTATAGAACATATCTTCGGTGTTTGTGAAGGCTACATTACACTCAAGAATTAAACCACCATCAATCATTTTAGTCCCATCAATGACATAATCAATTAATAATGATGAGATGTCAAGATATGATTGATTGTCATAGATAATTCGTTCTTTATAATATTCAGGATGAAGAAATAAAGGTTCTCCATCTATCGAATAATTACCATTAATGCATTCTTGAATAATTTGTTTATATTGTGATTCCAAACTTCCATTTTCATTAATCGAACTCACAAGAACCTTATGAGTGAAGTTTGCTTCAAATTTAGCAAATATAATACTTCCTTCATTTCCATTAGGTTCGTGTCAATTGTCATCTTCAAACCCAATATTTGCAAATTGTCAAACTTGAGATGCATCTCGGTGAGATTGTTGTCCGATTAATGCGAAGGTTAATCCTGTTGGGTTATCTGATAAGAAAGCATCAGTCATTTTTGATTGTGTATCTAAAACATCAATTTGCACAAATCAAGGAACAGGTTCTTGTCCTAAATATTTATTATCTCCACCAGGCTTATATGGTGGTGCTACATAGTTAATAATGTTATTAAGAATTCGCAATGTAGTTGCATTTAACGGAACATAAATAATATCATTATCTCCAACACTTGTGCAATTTCGTGTGTCAGCCGTTGGTTTTGTCCAAATCTTTAATGCTGATGATTTACAAACCATTGCTAAATAATTACCAAATCTCGTTTTATATCGTGCATCTAAATCAGCAACTGTCATTGTGTGTGTGTTTGTTGGTGTAGCGAAATGACTAAAGATAATGTTTTGTGATGCAGGAATATTGTTGTATCCGTATAAATCGGTTTCGGTTTTATCTGCAATTTTTTCACGAATCATTAAATGATTGTTTCGTTTAATATCACCAAACTGCTTTTGTTTAAAGAAGTTAAATTCATAATAAAGAACATATTGTGGTTTATTAGTGCTTGAATCACCTTGAGTCATTGTTCAATTAAAGTTTTTTGTTTGATGGAAATAATATTCTCCATCTGGTTTTTCTCTAGGAACAATTGAGAAATGGACATTATCATCGTTAATATGCACATGGTAATAATCATTAATATATTCACCATTAAACCCAAGAACGATGGATAATGCTTTCCTAATACCTACTTCATCAAGTGTATCAACTATCAATGGAGATGTAATTACGATTTCATCAAGATTTCACCAAAATAGCAATCTATCTGCTCATTTCTCAAGAAAAGATGTTTGGGGATTTGCTTGAACTAACTTATTAAATCCATCTCTAATATATGTTTCTCACTTGTTAAGCACATAATAAGTCTCATATCAAGTTTCATTTTCGGTAGAATCATCAACAACTCGCGCAGGTTGTAATCTATAGAAGAAGTGTTTAATACCATCATTAGTAATGATTTTTAACAAATTAGGAGTGTTAGAAGATTTAGTTTTAAGTGTGATGTTCTGTTGTTCTTTTCATTCGACAACACCATCTTCATTTTTTCATTCCAATCAAGCAGGAATAATTTCATCAAGTGATTTTTGACGGACATAAACATTCCTATTAATGAAATCTTCACTTGTTGGATTTTTATATCAATCTAAGTAGTTGGAAAAATATACTTGCATTTGGTTCCTTTAGATGATTTCATATAACATTAATTGTAATTCTTTATATATATCACGAAGAACCATATGTGCTTGTTTCATTTGTCTTCCTTGTTTCTCCATAATGTCAAAATTGTTTCAATGAACATTGCCATTGTCTTTAACTGGAACTGGTTTTCCATTAATATTTCTAAATGGGTTAGCAGTATTTAAAGTCTTTTCTTGTCCTTCTGTTAAGTCGGCGAGTTTTATCATATTACGATATTCATTAACAAGAAGTGTTATATTGTGGCAAATAATGTCAGACACTTTAACTTGCAAATAAGTAATATCAACATCATCATCATAACAAATTGGACTAGACAGAATATTATGACAATACTTTTTAACTCATAAATCTATTGCAATTGCTTCATTAGGTTTAACATTCTCTTCGTTTGCTTCATCTTCGGCTTGCATAATAATGTTATAGTCTGCACGAATGTTATTTGCATTAAGTTGTGTGTTTCAGATGTCGTTAAGAGTTCTCATTATTCCACTTCCTTTGTTTCTGGGTTAGATTTCTCAGCATTGTTATTACCTTTACGAAAATTTTCTTTTTTAGATTCTCCACCTTCATCAAGGTTAGCAATGGTGTTAATAGGTTGAATAGTTGAATCCATTACACAATTAATACCAAATTTGATTTTAACTTCTTGCAATGCTCGTTCTACTCTTTTTACGAAGTTATTGTATTCATAAACTCATTGTGTGCTTCCTGAAGCAAATTCTCCACTTAATGATTGTCTCTTGTGTCCAGCACTTGGCCAACCAAAGAAATTATCATAATCTTCATCAAATCATTTAATGAAATTAATTAAGTCCATTAATTCTTTAGAAACACCTTCTCCAAGTTTCTTATCTGTAAATTTATTAATTGCTTCTGATGTCTGTGGGTCGACCTTTTGTTGTAATGTTGGTTTTGTCGGACTCCTAAATCGTAAAATCTCTTTTTTTGATTCTTCGAAATCTTTTGTTAATTGGATGGTTTTGGAAATTGAATTGGATGCATTGCATTCGATTAAATAACGATAATAAATTTTTAATGGTAATAATGGGGCAGTTCAAGCAATATCACTTATACCGTTTTTTCTTCCCATAAAAAGAACACAATCTTCAAGTTTAATTCTTTTTGTCTTAATACCTTTATCTCAATTGAATGACAAAGAACCACCATCTGAACCTAATGCAAAGGGGATGGTTGATTCTTCACCAACACGAATAGAAACAAAATCTCCATCAGTAGAAATAATGTTTCCAGTTATTAATTTATTTTCTTTCTTGTCAAAATATAAAATTGCTTTCCCATATTTTTTTCCTAATTCAATCCAAGTCTCAATTGTTTCTTCATTACGAAGTTCGTCAAGTGATAAATCATATTTTTGTTCTTTTTCCATTGACATTGGAAAATTTTTTGCTTTCGTATTCTCTTTATAAGCAGTTTCGTCATCAGTTTTCTTTTGTTGTTCAATAACTTCTTCATTTTTTGATGATTTTGATTTATTTTCATCTTGGGTGGTGTTAGTAGTAGGGGGAGATGGTAAATCGCTTAATTTAGTGGGTTTTTGTGAGTCGTTTTTTAATTCAGGTACCATTTTAGCCATAGAATTAGGTATTATGTGAATTCCTAACGAATTAACTATTCTTCAGGTTTGATTACAGATTCTTGTTCATCATTGCCACATAAAACCACGATTGGATGGAAATTCAATGTTTCAAATTTTCTCAATATCCAAATCTTCGTCATTAATGTCTTGGTTGCTTCCTAAAATTTGTGATTGAATCTCAGTTGACTTTATTTCGAAGTATCTTTTTATTTGTGCTTGTGTCCAATATTGTGAATTTCAAAAATCAGATGTTTTAATCTTATTTTCAACTGCTCCAGCAATCTCATTTATTTTTCGTTCGTGTCGTGTAAGTTTAGCCATAAGTTATATTATATAGTTTGTGAATGCACATCTAATGCACTAAATATAACTATATCTCCTGCATTTAATTTAATTGGTTGTCAGGCTTGTTCTGTATAACTTGATAAAATGACATTTTTCCCACTTGTATCTGATTCGCAAGGATATATCTCAGCAATGTCATTATTTCTTGTAGTATCTTTACGAACAATTTTTAATTCCCCAACAAAATAATGGTATGATGTTCAATTCTTTCTGTCTAGTTCAATAATATGGTCGCCTGCATTAATTTGGAATGGTTGTCCTACTATCCCATAAAAAACTAATTGTCGCACATTACCAAAGATATTTCAATCTTTGTTCATATCATCCCAAATCAAAGGAGTATATTCATTAATGATATGCATTTCATTCTTTAAACTTTGAAAACCCAATGAAGTTTCAATATTTAAATAATCTTGTTTTCCATCATTTTTTTTAGTTATTAAAATACTCTTTGCATCAGAATTAATAATCAAATTACCAAGTGCATTTGGTTCTATAGAATTAATTGTCTTAATTCCAGAAGCAGAACCATTATTGTATGGTAATAAGTATTTATGTTTATTATTCTTGGCATCGAAGACTGCCACATAATATTTAGCAGTAGCCATTAATAACTCCTTTTAGTTTGTTGAAATACTTGCAGTTTTTGAAAAACCTGCATCTCTGTAAACAAAGATTCTTGTAGTGTTTGCACTAACAACATTAATTCCAAGGTTGAAATATTTGTCTTTTGAAAGAGATTTAACTCAGTCTTGAACATTGGTTATGTCAAGGTTGTAAAGAGTGAATATCCCATCATGGTCTTGGTTCTTGTATATACCATAAACTGTATTTCTTGGAATAAAGTTTGTATCATATGAAGATGCTACATATTCAAATGTTCCTGTGTATTGTGTTCCACCAATAGTTGCAAGAATTTGATTTCCGTATTTACCAAATATTGAGAATGATACATCTGAAGCAATTGGAGTTTCATTTTTTGTTAATGGATTGATATCGCTTAACTCAATAAAATTGTATTCATTAAGGTTAGGGTTAGAACCATCAGCAGAAGCATTTTTCAATTGCAATTGAAAATAAATAACTTGACTATTGATTGTTGCTTTAATAACATTTCTTTCAGGGTTAGCCAAACGAATTGGAAGGGTTTTTAATCTATTAACAAAACCAATTAAACGATTTTTTTCATCAGCAGAAACATTGTCTTCACGAATGCTTCAGTTTCTTAATAGAGTAGTTCATAACTTCTTGTCGTATGGATTAACATATAATTCTCAGTCATTTTCATTACAGTTAGACATTGAACCTTCAACTAAAGCACGACCAGATGTTCCATCTTGTCCAATCATATAAGTGTAGTTATCACTTAATGTTGTTTCCATAACATATTGAACATTAGCAATGGCTTCAGCAATGTTGTCAGAACCAGTTGAACCATTATAAACTATGTTATTAACAGTTGGGAAGTCCATAGTTGCAGTTTGGGTTGTAGTGTCATACAAGTCAAATGCTTTCTTCCCATTAGTAATATCAAACAATCTCTTGATTTCGTTATAAATCAATAAATATTCATATCTTGTAATGGTTGGTTCAAATTTAGCAACTAAGTCATCATAAGTAGTTGGATTAGATGCTATGAAATTTTGAACTCATAATATGTCTTGTAATGTTGCAGTAATTTGTTTAAAACCCTTAGAAGCATTTTCAGTAGTTGGTTTTAAATAGTTAGTATCAACATTTGAAATATTGATTGCTCTTTGGAAATAGTTAGGTTGTAAACTTCTATCACCACCACCTTGGTCGTTTTGATTGTAGTCATCAATTTGGACTAGTTTAGTTGGTGCAACTGTATCAACTCCAGCACCTGGACGGATAAGAGTTTTTTTTCCACCAGTTATTTCATTAATAGATTTAGTATAAAAGTCTTGTGAATGTGTTTGTGCAAAACTTTGTTCTAAAACTTTAGCATCTGGAATTGCTTTTGCTTCATGGGGTGTCCCAAGTTTCTCAGTTGTTTGAGTTATTTCAGTTTTTGTGTCAGTATTTCCATCTACTGTTGATGTTTTAATTGTGTCAGCCATTGTTTACTCCTATTTTGTTAATTCTTTAGCTTTGAAAGCATCAAATATTTTTTTTAATTCAGCAGTCTCTTGTGCTTTCTTTGAAGCGATTGCTTGTTGTTTCTCTAACTTTGCTTGAAGTCTTTCCACTCGTTTTTCGTGGATAGTCTTCTTTACTGTTGGTTGTTTCTTTGGAAGTCTTGATAACATAAATTTAGAACCGATGATTGTTAATATAATAATCGCAACGATTCCAATTACTTCTAAACTTTCAAGAATGTAATGTGCAATTTGATTTTCCATTTTTGTCCTTTAATAATTATTTTTAATTACTATAAATAAAAAAAAATGTTAATCGTGTTAAATTAACATTTTTAACAAATTAGATGTGGATGTCCTTTTAAAGTTTTCGCCCAACGAAGAAAGAAATAATTGTAAAACTTCCCACTTAATTAAGATTTTAGAAATTTATCAATTGCTCTTTCTAATTCTTCTTTAGTGCAAAATGCAACTCCGTGTTCAAATTTAATTTTTGATAATTTTGCAATTGATTCAGTTAATTCGTGATTGAAAAAAGTTCCGTCAAAAATACTACCTTTTTCATTTTTTATTATCAAGCATTCGCAGGCTCTTGGAATACCAAGAAGAACATCCGATTGTTCTAGAAATGGATTTCGTTTCTCATCTTTTGATTTGTATGAGTATTTAATATTTTTATATGTTATTCACATTTTTTATAGTCTCCCAACTTCATAATTTTATTCCATCTTTTGTTTCACCTTTATAAACTCATTGCAAATTGAAATCTTTGAATTCGGAATTATCAAATTCAATTCTTTCATCAGTTAAAATTTCTCCTGTTTTGATGTTAATGTTTTTCATATTATTCTTTTATTTTTATTCTCTCTATCTCATCATTAATATAATCTTCTTCTACTGGTTTCCAGCAATTTTTTATCATTTTTAAAAAATCTTTTTTGACACTCTCGTTATTGTAAGTCAAAATTACTCCGTTGAATTGATTTTCCATTAAGTTTGATTTTATTCACTTATTATAAAATTCTTGGGGGGTCATATTATTTAATCTCCATATGGTCGCAAATGTAATTAATAACATCTGATATGTTTTTAATTCTTATTTTACCTTTATAAGAAATTTTTGCTTTTAATCACATCAAACGATTATATGCATCAAGGTTTAATCCAACAGTTTTTTTATCGTATTTATATTTTTTCGCTAATGCTTTAGCAGTACCATCATTACATTCTCCTGGTTTTATTTCAACTTCGGAACCAAGATAAATTTCTGGATGGTTATCAATGTTTGCATTAGCAGACAACATATCATCGCATTTGCATTCGCATATACATTCTCGCAAATAAGTTCCTTCTTTATCTTTGAAATCTGAATATCCACCTTTAAATTCGCAATCGAATTTGTTTTTACACAATTTACATTTCATTTTATTTTCTCCTAATTTTTTTATATTATACACAAAATATATTTTTTACATAAATTATTTTTTTAATATTCTTCACTTTTTAAATCGTCAATATTCTCTTTATGCATTTCATCTCCATAAAGTACTTTATTCACCTGCATAACAATTGGTTCAAATGGATTAGTTGATTGTGGTCATACACCATTATCATTAAGTTCTTTCTCAAGTTTTATTCGTTGCTTTAGGACTTTAATATATTTTTGTTTTAGTCGATAAATGTAAATTGCTTTTTTTTGTGCTTCTGTCATAATGGTTATATTATATACAATTTTTTGTATATATAACTAAATTATGATTAATCTATATTTTTGCATATATTCACGAAAATACTTTTTTTTATTTAATTCTCTTTGGTTCAAAATTTTTAAATAAACATCTGACAAAGTTTTTTGTTCTTTGCTTGACAAACTTTTAAATTCTTTGTCTGATATTCTAATTTCCATTTTCGGTTTTAGGTTCTTCTACTTTAACTGTAGCCACTGGATTCTTTTTGTGTTCTTCTTTAAATTTGGTAATTTTCTTTTTAATTAAATTTACTAAATTTGCACCAAGTGTTAAACTAAAAACATTTGATAAGATGCAGATAGAAATTAAAGTTGGTTCGTTATGAATGGTTCCGTCAAGATAAAGAATTGTCAAGATGATTGTTATGGCTATTGCAATGAATGGTAATGCCATAAAAATAAATTTTAATATTCTTAAAAATAGTTTCATATTACTTTTTTCCATTATAAAATTTTTTACATTTTTTTGGAGCATCAATTCGTTTTCGGTAATATCGACATCAATTGCAATCACTCCAGAAGTGCAAACATTTTTCACAAATCATTAGATAACTCCTTCTTTCTGAATTGTTTCTATAGCATCTATTCGTTCTTTTAATTCTTTCGTTGGTTCTTTTGCATATTTGTCTTTCGCCCAGGAGAGCATTAAATCTAAACATTCTGATAATTTTTTTTCTTTATTCTCTTCGTAGAAGGTATCGAGTTTGTGAATATCAATTCCATATTTCAATTTAAATTTTAAATATTTTCGTTTTTTGATTATTGGAATTATCACATATCAAACAAGTGCAAACAACACAACTAGCACGAGAGAAGTTATTTGAAGTGGCAACAAACATTTATCTTTTAGCATTTGTCCTGTATCTTCATCAAGTGTGTTGATGATGATAGTGATTAAACTTGTGATGATTGTTAAAACACCTTGCACTCACTTGATGATTGTCAATCAAGGAAATTTTAAATTTAACTTGTCAAGAATTTCCGAAACATTTGTATCACTTTCGAACGAAACTTTATTTTTTGCTAATGTCATAAGCAATTAAATTCTCTGAATTTTTTTTATCAATGTTGAATTGAATTCTAAATCTATCTGGATACTTGTCAGATGGTAATGCTTGTTTAATTTCTAAATCAGACACAATTGCTTCTTGTCCGAATAAAACACATAGTTCTTTGATTGTCATAGTTTTAGTATGATAAACTATTTTTTTTAAAAATCAAATTAATTTAACATTTTTTTCTTTTTTGTTCTTTTTTCTTTGAATAAAAAGAAAATATTATTACTATCATTAACATACATTACTTTCATTAACATACATTACTTTCATTAACGAAAAGAAACTATATTATATACCCCCTATATATTCATTATTATTATTATATTGTGTTGTGGGAATTGGTGGGTATGACTATTTATATATACTTTAATTACTATAATTAGTATATATAATTTTCCCACAAAAATCAAAATGTGGGAATTCTAAAATTCCCCCCCTAAATCCCAATAAAGAAAAATTAAAGAAAAAACAGACAAGATTTTGACTAATTACTATAATTACATTAATTAACATAATTATAATAATTACATAGATAGTTTTAGACTATTTAATTACATAATTATATAATTGATAGCATAACACACGGAAATACACCTAATTTTAATATTTTTATTAAAGTAGGTAAATTATATAGGTTTATTAAAAATCGCTTAATTTAGGGGGTTTTTGTGAGTTATAGACATATATTCAAGTCCAAGCGACTATTATTAATACAAAGAAATAACAACAAAATAATTAATACTCTTATTATTAAAAATAAATAAGAAAGAAATATATAATTAAAATAATAATATATTTCTTTACCGTATTAATAATAGTATTTTTGTACCATATTTATTAACAAAAATAATAATAAACGAATCAAAATAAAGTATTATTCACACAAAATAACGACATGAAGCACTCAAACATATGCAAATGAGTGTTAATCTTTGATCACTTGAATGATAGCCACTCACAACTGCTTTAATTGTTCTTCACCAAAGCAAGATGAATAGAGTATCGCACTTCGCTTGTAGAATGATTTAAATTGACTGAAGAAGTCCCTACTTCATATGTTGTGTGGCTTTTTGTCGATTCAATTAAAACAATAAAAGTTCAAATCTGGATAGTCCAAATGATTTTCTAGTTCTTTAATGTAGCAAAAGTTAATTTCATTTCAAGAAAAGTTTCTATCGATAGCATAATTTACATTGTTAAAAGTAATTCCAAATTCAGGTTTAAATAATTTTTTAACACGATAAAAAAATATAACTCGTTTATCATTTTCTCTCATTATCGGATAATTATTTCCAATATCAGAAATCGTTCCAAGTTTGTATTCCATTTCTTTTAAACGAAATTTTGACAATCACATTCCGATAAATTTAAATTTTTTATGTAATATAAAAATATCTTTTTTGTTAGCATAATCTCAATTAAAATCACATTGTCAAAGTTCATATAAGTCGGTTTGAGCCTGTCGTGGATTACCAAGCATAATTAAAATCGGCTCGTCTCTCTCGTCATCGCAACGATGATATGGACGCGTTATGCCTTGAAATATGTCTGTATAATTTTTTACAAAGTTTTTTTGGACGTTCAATTTTTCTTGCCCATCAAGTCCGATATCGTAATCAATTATCTCATCGTGCACAATTAATCTGCAACATAAATTGTTGTCCAAATAATTTCACGGTGTGTTTAAACCAATAAATAGAATTCTTGGCAATGATTCGTCTTTATAATAAACTCCATCGGCTTTAACTTTTCAAATTGGTTTCTTCTTATCATCAAAAATTCCTTCAAACAAATTTGCAAACTTGTTAACGACAGATTGTTTAATTGCTTTTTCGGTATTTCTAATCCAAGCGCAACGAAAAATTCCACCTGAAACAAAACCAGACTGAACTATGTCTTTCATTCACTCGATGCAATAAGTTTCGGCACTTGACAAATTTTGCGAATCTTTAATTAACGAACGAGCCGACGAACTCTTCCCAGTTCCACGACCTGTAATTATCATCAAATTTCGTAATCACGGAAATTTAACAAAAAATTGTCGAATGTCTAAATAATTGTGGTGGTCTATTTTCAATTTCATATAATGAAAATGTCGTATTATACAACATTATTTTATATTTTATGTAAAAAGTATAAAATGTGAAAATATTGACATAGATTAATTTTTATATATTTTACACAAATTATAAAAATAGTGTATAATATATGCATAATTAAATAGGAGAAAATAAAATGAAAAAACTATATGCAAACAAATTGGGCAACATGAATTAACATCAAGTCAATGATTTTGATTTACAAAAATAACTGGTGGTTCAAAAAACAACAAAAGGTATGTTCAACTTTTTGACAAAAATGATGATAAATGAAATGACTGTGGACTTAAACTACACATTACGAATTCTGGAGCAATCGAAATTAAATATGAAGGTGCTGAATTTAACGACTGCTCTTTGATGGACATTGTTTTTAATAAAAAATTTAACGGCCATTGAATAGCATCAACTTCTGAATTTTAATTTTGATTAAAAATTAAGCAAGTTTTTGTCTATCTAAAGTTAATTCAATAATAATTGGTGGCTCACCATTGTCATTTTTTAAATAAAATTCAAAAATTGGTTGGTCTAAATCTCAATTAGTATTTCAAAATTCATCATTAAATCCATATTTTGTTCTAGAATTTCCAGAACCAAATCAATATTGATAATTATTGACAGTTGAACCACCCCATTGATGAATAATTTTGTCAT
>LSQA01000106.1_pt1 | contig 13111 bp, 8 predicted proteins | sample 651271 | NCBI WGS metagenome assembly LSQA01 (sample SAMN04438314, study PRJNA306036) | termite gut metagenome | isolation source: viral DNA filtered from gut of termites from termite colony 3 | host: Coptotermes formosanus | place: USA: New Orleans, Cypress St. | collected 2013-06-21 | reverse complement strand
TCGCAAGATGTTTATGCCTCATATTTAGCTAATTCTGTATCTGGCAGAATATTCGTCCCTATCGGACAAGGTATCGAGGCGACTTATGCCAATCAATTAAAAGGCGAAGCATTTAATGAGAACTATGTGCCTGGAAGCTCTGATTTTACTAACTCGAAAATGGAAAACTTTATTTTTAGCGATTATGTTTTATTGCCTGATAGCCAAACAGCGACTAACCATGGGATTTACAAAATAGCCTTAGATGAAAGCGATTGATTATATCCTGAATATTTTTTAACTGGAAAATTAGCCGAACAATATGCGGTTGTTAAATCTAAATTAGAACCAACAATGCTAAAATATGAATTTGCCTTAGTTATTGCAAAACAACAAGCAATTATAACAGCTCTTAAAGCCCAAACCGCCACCACCTGAAGCACCGCTCCCGCTGGCTGTCCTGCCACAAGTTATGTTAAGGATACCTATGCCACTGAGCAAATTACCGCTATTACGGATTTAGAATATCTTTTAAGTCGTATGTGTGAAGACAACACCACTTTTGCTGCTGGTAAAGTTGTTGATTCATCTGGAAACCCGACTATCTCTAATACTGCTATGCCAAGTGGCAAATATGTTAATTGTAACTATGAAGATTTAACAATAATTTGTAATGCCCGAACAAAATCTGTTATATTAGATAACCTAAGTCGTTGATCGGTTAGAGACAAAACCCGATTCGTTTCTGTGATTGATAAGTTTAAAGAAATCCCAACTCAATATATTCATCCGACAAGTGGAACATTAACAAGTTTAACAGGAATGCTAAGTGACGGACAATTATTTATAGTAGAAAAGAAATACATGCCCGTTATTTATAATTTCTCCGAAAACCACAGCCAATTTTATACAGAAAATGTTACGACAAGATTTTTAAAATTTCTGCGAGAATCTGTTGGTATATATTCTTTTTGTAGTGTTGCCCTATTTGAATGTGCCGCCTTATTAAAACCTGTTGAAATAACTGGAACAAGTGATAGTAACCCTGTATATACAAGTGAAGTATAATGAGCGAAGAAATAATAGCATTGATTATTAGCATTTGTGCTCCTGTTTGCACGGCGGTTATAGGTGCCTTAATCACATCGATAGCCGCCTATATTAAAAAATTAGCTAACCGTTATGCCTTTATTAAAAATATTGTTTGCAAAGTGGAGAAGGAATTTAAAGGCGACAGTGCCAAAAAATTACAAGAAGCTAAATTAAAAATATTGGAGATTTACCCAAATATTACCCCTAAAAAATTATTGCCTTTAATCGAACAAGCAATAACTGATTTAGGTTTAAGAACAAGCATTAAAGACTTAAATCGAGCAAGCAAAACGATTTATCTTAAAGATGATGAAATTACCAATTAAGAAAATCGGCATTATTGCTCTTATTGCTTTACAATTATTATTAGATGTTTTGATTGTTTTAGCTATTTATTATAACCCAACTAAATAACATGGCTGACATTATTGAGAAACAAGCTAACGAAATTAGCGAAACTGAAAAACTTAAAATAGAAAACGAACGAATAGCCCGAGAATTAGATGAAGCTAAAAGAAAAGAAGAGCTAATTTTACAGCAAAAGCAGAACGAACTTTTAAAACAGCAATTATTAGAAAAAAATGCGGAATTAGAAAAACTTAATACCAAATTGCCACCATGAGCCCAAAGATTGCGAGACAAAGGAGTTAATGAGAAAAATATTAATTCATCTTTTGGGAAAGCAAAGTGTGCAGAAGTTTTAAACGAATACATTAATAGAGGTGGAATTGAGGAAAAAATCGAAGACGATAAATTTTATAACGACTGAAGATTAAAACAAAAGGAGAATAAGAAATAATGGCTAAAAAATATGCCTGATATGATGAAAAAGGAAACTTTGGCGGATTAGATGATGGCGGCGGAGGTGGCTCGGGTGGGAATGCTGAATTTAAAAATATTAGTGGTATTGGTGTAGCATTGGTTAATTTAGATAATAATAATGATATGTTTCGTTGAATAAGTGACGGAAGCAGCAGCAGGTTCGAAGCATTGCTTTACGGAAAATATACCGTATTGCCAAATTATCAAGGGGCAGGGTATGAAAACGATACTTATTACGGAAGTTTGATGTATAAAATGGATCAGCCCTTATTAAAATTAGATAGGACAAACCACTCAGTTAGTTTTTATGATATTAGCACCGGGAATTATATTGATTTAAATGGAACTGGCCCGAGTGGTGTAAGCTCACTTAATGCCCTAACAGGAGACATTACTTTATCAAGTGCCGACAATTCAATTTTATTTACAAAAACTGGTAATGTAATCGATGCGAAAGTCCAAATTAGCGGAGGCGGTGGAAATGCCTCTTTTACGGAAACATTGCCCGATGTTGTTAGTTTAACAAATACCACCAGCAATGCGGATTATTTACATTGAGCCAAAGGTGGTGGGGTTGGTGATTGATTTATACAAACTTTAATCCATAATAATTACAGAAAATTGCCCTTTATCGTTGAAGATGATAATACTTTATACATAACCGAATCAAAGCCTTATATTCAAAAAAACGGAACTAATTGGCAAATATATGATTTTGAGAATAGTGCCTGAAATAATTTTTTACCTGGAAATACCGCCCCAATTAAATATAACGGAACCTCTTTATATTTAGACATTGATACCTCTTTAACGATTGATAGCACCTCTGGAAAATTAGGAATAACCGGGACTGTCATGACAACCATAACTCAAATGATGAACCGATTATTAGCTGTTGAAACCAAACTTAATAATGCGAGTTCTTTTTATCAATATACTTTAACAAATCACGAAGTTTGAATTATTAAAGATAACTTAACAGGTATCTGTCATTGTCGTTGACGGCAAACCTCCACCACTAACGGTTATGATTGAAGTAATGTGGAAGACAGCATTTTACCGAACGATATTTATAATGGGGTTGTTGTTTTTAGCCGCCCCAGCAGTAGTAGTGGGGCGTCATTACAATTAACCTGAAATGCCACCGCCAAAACCTGAAGTAGTGCGGGAACGGGGAACCCAATAAGCGGCTATGTTGCCTGCTTTTCTTATAAATCAAAATAGGTATGCCAATTTTAGAAAACGATACCTCTTTACCTAACGAAAGCCAAGAAGTTAATACAAGCCCAAAGCCTAAATTATCCGCCTCAATTGATGCGATTAATAGCCCGTATGGAACCCCGACAGAAACTATACAATTAAAAGCAAGACAAGTGGCAAGCGATGCCGCCCAGGAAGCCATAGGAAGCCAAAGCGAAATTTTAGCCGGAATTAATGCCTTAAGTGGCGATGATATTTTTACCAAAATTGCGAATTGAAATTTAGTTATACCCCATCAAATGAGTTTAAATTATTGATTACTTATCAATCAATGGGGCGAAATAAATGCGAATAGGTATAAAATTGAATGCGAAGACGATGAACTTTTAGATATAATTAGAAAATTATTAAAAAATGCCTGCTTATTTGGACGATCTGCCTTTATTAGCAAAGAAAAGTATGGAGTGTTAAATTTGGTGAAGGCTAATAAATGAACTGGAAAGATAGAAAGTGCTCTTTTACAACCCTTACCCATGGCTGCTCAAGATGTTATAACTGGCGGGCAAGAAATTAGTTTTATACCTAATGAAACTTTTGAAAATATAAGCGAAGATTCTGCCGCTGTTTTACAATGAAGAGATATAACAATCGGGGACTATGTTTTACTAATGCCTTATCTTACCATGGAATTTTAACTAAAAAAGGATGGAGAGACGATGATTGCGATTTTTTATGAGAAGGGAGGTAAAAAATAAAAAATGATTAGATTAACGACAACATACATAAGAAATAAAAAAACTGGTGAGAAAATTAATTTCTCAACCGAATCATCTATGCCTTATGCTAAATATAGAAAATACGAAAAAAAAATTTTAAAGACAAAAGGCTGAAAATACGAGGACTGTTCTATTTGTTATTTATAATAAATAAATCTATAACCCGCTATACAGCCCTTCTTCATCTACTTTTATAACGAGCTGGGCTACCTTGCGAAATTCTTCATAAGCAAAATCAGTATTAAAGTAAAGTTGATGATTAAAAAATGGGTTGAGCCACTTCATCATGGCAGCAGCATAAAGTTCTTTATCGACGATGAATTTATTATAAATCGTCAGATCGCTCGCCTTAACAGCGAATGCCTCGACATCAATAAAAGAGCCCTTACTTGTTAGCTCTTTCATAAAATAAATATTTTTAGCTTCACAGAAACACAAAAGATAATCATTTAAATTTAAAGTTAATTTGCAAATAATTTTAAAATCGTTTTCGGCTTCGAGTTGCGGCAAAACTATTTTATATTTATTTGGAGCAAATGAATAATTATTAGCTTCTTGCTCCCCGCCCCAGTATTCATAGTTAGCCTTCATCTCCTTAATTTTAAATTGCTTCGGTATACAAATTCCCACACACCTTTTTTGCTTATTTATTTGATAATCTGTCTCCCCTCGGTATAGCTTGTCTCAATCGAAATCAAAAAAAGAGTAAACAACATCCGATTGAGGAGTATGCGGATTAGCTAACATCAAAGTAAAAACTTTTTCCCCTTGCCAAATTGGCCGGGTTAATCTATTTATTGCCTTTTTTATTTCACCGTTAAAATTTTTAAGACTAAACTTATTTTTTGTATTGCCGTCAATAAACTCGTCGATAACTATCCGTCGAGCATGGAGCTCCTGCGGCACCGATCTGCTCAAACTTGATAGATAAACAAATCCGACCACCATCTTGCCACATTTAACCACCCCGCTTTTGCTAATGCTGGCAATTTCGAAAACCCCTTCTTTTTTCACATGATAATGAGCTTGTTTTTCTAATTTGCTAATCCAGCTCTCAAACTGGTTAATTAGGCTCTTACTTTCGATTTCCGTGTTTCTTATTCATGCTCCATTTATACCATTTAATACCCCCTCCAAAACCCACCTCGTGGCATTGTATGTCTTACCGGTTCCGTTATCAGTTATCAAAATCATTTTATTAAATCCCTGATCAGCATAATGCTGAATTATTTTATCGACTTTTATATATTTTTCGTAATCAAAAACCCAATGCTTTATATTAGCTTCATTTATTTCAATATCATCATATTCCTTAAAATCAGGGTTTTCAACTTGTTCTAAATGCTCCGCTTCTTGTTCTTTTTCTTCCAAAATTTTTAAAACTTCCTCGTTAATTTTAGGCATAAGTTTCTAAATTTTCGGCATCATAATAATTATTTAGCTCTCCATTTCAATGAATACGAATGCCATTAAATAAACTTAAAAAATCAGCTCAATAAGAATAATGCGAATATGCCGGCCCAACTTGATTTATTAAATCATCCTGAGAATAATATTTATAAATTAAAGTATTAAGTGTTTGCTCGTTAATTTTATAAAAATTAAATTTCTCTCTTCGAAATTCCCCACCAGTTAAAAATAATTCCCGAATATCATCTACTCACATATTTAAACAGTAACCGTTTTTTTGTATATTGTAAAGTTCCCGCTCTAAGTCTTCTTTAATTGTAAGTTCGAAATAAATGGCATTATCAGAAACCCCTAACTTCCCTAAATCAAAACTACTAACTAATTGCGGTGGAGTTCTTTGGCGATTCACTTGATTAGTTTGCATATTTTTGTAAAATTGAAAACTTTCTAACTGGTTTTGTCGTTCGAATTGTTTCGCATTTAAAGCAATTCTTCCTAAATCAAACCCCATCTGTAAAGCCGCTTTTCCAGGGTTTCCTGCCACCCCTAAAACTTGGGCGACAGGGTTAGCCGCCTTCGCACTTTCCCCAGCTATATTAGCCGAGCCGATCGCCAAAGTCTCCGCCGTATTAAAAGCCATATTTTCGTAATATTGCTCGCGGCTTAAAGCCCTTTCCGCTTTAAAACTTTCTTCGCTTGTTTTTTCAGTTCTTATATTAGAGGCATAATAATCAGCTTGAGCTGTCGTAAAATAATCGCCGTTCTTTATTTCATTCCATGTAAAATTATTGTAATCAAAAATCGCATTTTTAAAATAAGGGATGCCAACATTCGCAAAATAATTTATTTCATTGTTAAAAAATATTTTTAACTCCCAGCTAAAATTAATTTCGTCAATGAAATCTAAACCTATTCATTCATTCATATTCCAAAACCTAAATCTAAAATTACTTGTATTAAAATAAAAAGGCTCGTTTTCCAAAAGAATTAAAGGCTTATTTTTATTATCTTTCATCGCTTCTTTTAAATCTTCCAGCTGTCGAAATCTTTCGTAATTTGTGCTATCAATATAGCCTAATTCCCCCGCTTCATCTCCTACCATTAAACCTATTTTAAATAAATCAGGAGTCGCACTATTATCTCAACAAACTCAGCCGCTAAAATCCGGTTCGCAATAATTAAAAGCATATGGCAAAATGTTTTTATTTCAATAAGCACAGCCTAATAAACTTGGCTTTATATTGGTTCTCTTCACTCCCAAAAAGTTCCCGCTACTCAAAGCAGTTTTATATAAATTGCTAAATTCAATTAAAGTTAATTCGCTATCTAATAATTGCGGTTTTATTGGGACAATAAAATAAGAGTTCGGCGGGTAATCTTTCGAAACCCCACCAATCAATTGAAAAGTAAGGGGCTTATCATCTTCGTCTAAGAGGCAACTGCTTTTAAATATGGCATAAAGATAAGTCCCATCGGCTTGCCGAAAAGCCTCATCAAAATACTCTATTTTTATCGGGTTATCATCGCTATCGATTTCTCAATTATTATAAATAACTTGCTTCGTTTCCTTGCCAGAATCAGAAAAAGTATAATCATAAACCCCCACCTCTTTATTTAAATTAACGGTTATCGAAACTTCCCAGGTATTCCATGCTAAATTAAAATCTTGGGTGCTCCCATGATTAATATTAACTCGAAATCTAACATAATCATAATCGGTTTGCTGCCCGCTTGGAGCTATGAAATTAGCAATTTCCACATTTGATATCGTTCCAATCTCCGCCCCTTTCGTTCCTTGAGTTCTTACAATTAATGCTGCCACCGAAACACTCGAGTATGTTCCCCTCTCAAACTTTAGAGGTGCACTCGGCATTGTTTGTCCCCAATTCCCACCCCGAATATAGCCGTATGTTTCCGTTAAAGTAATTGGGTATGGTATCCCAGGTATCTCATGAGTATCAGCAGTTATATAAACTTGCCCGCTGCTTCCACCCCAACTATTTTGGATTGAGTAAGAATATTTTAAAACTCGCTTGGTAATTAAAACAGTGTCGGCTTTATGAATTGTTAAAGTAAAACTTCATGCTAATTGGGTGGGTTTAATGCCATATTTCCGATCAGCATTTTCAATTATAACGGAGCAGCCAGTTAATGTAAAATCTGTTTCAGCTAAATCTCCATTAAATTCCGGCGGGTAATCATATCAGTGAGTGGGATAACTTTCCGAATACCCCACTTTTTTCTTTGCCAAAGAATTATAAAAAGCCGCTATTTTAACATTTCTTGCCTTATCAGGCAAAGTAATAATATTATTTTCATATTCTTTTCTTTTTTCATAAGTAAGATAACTTTGATTATGCCATGGGGCTTTTACATAATCAATTCTTCGCTCCCCATTAATTAAAGAATAGCGGCTATAATGCCCCATGTCAATCTTGATGGGGTTAATAACTTCCAGGGTGCTTAAATAATTTAATAATTTCAGCTGGTAAGATAATCAGGCATCTAACAAAAATACTTTTTGGCAATAATTCTTGTTATCAGTATTATTTAAGATATCGCTTTGTTCTATGAAATAAAAATAACTAATTGTCCCATCTTCCCAATCAACTTTAAAATAATTATTTTTAATATCTTGCTGATCGAAAAAGGTTAAATTTTGCTTGGTAATAACTAAATTAGTTATTCCAATTTCATTTCAATTTCCGCCAGCTTCAATAAAAGGAGTTTCTGGCAATAAAAAATATGGCTTGTCTTCCCCTCTCACTCATCAATTTTTTATAATCTTGTCGTAAAAATAAACTTTCATTTTATGGGCTTGGGACTAATGTAATATAAATCGCAACTTTTTCACCTTCAAACTTAAAAAGCTCATTCATCTCTAAAACTAAAAATCTTTGATTAAGGCTGCCAGTGGGCTGTGTATGCAATAAGTTTTGGATATTAGAATTATAAGCATTCAAATTATTTTTTAAAACAACATCAGCAATAGTATTTTCTCTATCATAAGTTAAAGTCCTGTCAATTAAATCAACGATATCGATTCCTTCATCATTAATTAGCTCAGCACTTTCAGAAATTGTAAAACTTGATATAGTTAAGCTATCTAATTCCATGGTAATTCTGTCAATCATATTTTTCATAGCTTCCTCACTTTGTATTTCATCTAAAATAATTTCATTTGTATTATAAATAACATTGTCCTCAATTACAAAATTAGCATTTTCATCGTTATTAAGCGGGGTGCCTTGTCTTTGATTATGGAGCTTTCCATTATTCTTATCAATTAATGAATTTCATTTTTTAGAAAAGTTCTTAACTAATGCTAAATTATGAATTAAAATATCGGTTATTTGTCGCTTTGCTTTATATCATTGATATCTATTTTTCAATTCAAAATTACGATTATAATACTTATTTTTCAATACATTATGGCTAAATTTTTCCACCACATCTAAAAATATATCTGGGCTTTCAATATTTAGCTCCGCAATCGCTGTTTTAATAAATGTTCTGTCTCAAAAAACTCCTAACTTATACATGTTTATTTTTAAAGCCTTGGGCATCTTCCGTATCAGTTTCAGGGTTTGCCTTGTCAGCATTAGCAGCAAATGGGGTTAAATCCACTTCTTCTTCAATTAAAACAATCGGGGTTTTAGTTAGTTCCTCAATCTTTTTTAATCATATTCTAATCCTTCGATATCTTTCTTCTTTTAAGGCTTTCACTCGGCTAAGTGCTAAGTAAGAATCTGAGCTTAAATTTTGCCCTTTTGCCCCACCGATTTCTATGCCGAAAACTCCGTAATAATATTCTTGATGAAACCGCATATCTGTGTGTAATTCTTGTAAGAAACTAACGGGCTTATTTTTTTCGTAATCCCACTTATTAATATCACCACCCTGGCTATCTAAAATTCTAACTTTCACCCCATTAAAAACATTATTATTAAATTTCAACTCGCTTTGAAAATTCCCTAAATTTCCCACACTCGCCACGGGGCAATTATAATCATTATTCGCATTAGTATCAATCACCCTTTTTTTATAAATTTCCATGGTAAGATAAGGCATTAGTAAAACATAGTCCCCGATTGTTATATCTCTTCATTGTAAAACAGCGGCAGAATCTTCGCTTATATTTTCAAAAGTTTCATTAGGTATAAAACTAATTTCTTGCCCGCCAGTTATAACATCTTGAGCAGCCATGGGTAAGGGTTGTAAAAGAGCACTTTCTATCTTTCCAGTTCATTTATTAGCCTTCACCAAATTTAACACTCCATACTTTTCTTTGCTAATAAAGGCAGATCGTCCAAATAAGCAGGCATTTTTTAATAATTTTCTAATTATATCTAAAAGTTCATCGTCTTCGCATTCAATTTTATACCTATTCGCATTTATTTCGCCCCATTGATTGATAAGTAATCAATAATTTAAACTCATTTGATGGGGTATAACTAAATTTCAATTCGCAATTTTGGTAAAAATATCATCGCCACTTAAGGCATTAATTCCGGCTAAAATTTCGCTTTGGCTTCCTATGGCTTCCTGGGCGGCATCGCTTGCCACTTGTCTTGCTTTTAATTGTATAGTTTCTGTCGGGGTTCCATACGGGCTATTAATCGCATCAATTGAGGCGGATAATTTAGGCTTTGGGCTTGTATTAACTTCTTGGCTTTCGTTAGGTAAAGAGGTATCGTTTTCTAAAATTGGCATACCTATTTTGATTTATAAGAAAAGCAGGCAACATAGCCGCTTATTGGGTTCCCCGTTCCCGCACTACTTCAGGTTTTGGCGGTGGCATTTCAGGTTAATTGTAATGACGCCCCACTACTACTGCTGGGGCGGCTAAAAACAACAACCCCATTATAAATATCGTTCGGTAAAATGCTGTCTTCCACATTACTTCAATCATAACCGTTAGTGGTGGAGGTTTGCCGTCAACGACAATGACAGATACCTGTTAAGTTATCTTTAATAATTCAAACTTCGTGATTTGTTAAAGTATATTGATAAAAAGAACTCGCATTATTAAGTTTGGTTTCAACAGCTAATAATCGGTTCATCATTTGAGTTATGGTTGTCATGACAGTCCCGGTTATTCCTAATTTTCCAGAGGTGCTATCAATCGTTAAAGAGGTATCAATGTCTAAATATAAAGAGGTTCCGTTATATTTAATTGGGGCGGTATTTCCAGGTAAAAAATTATTTCAGGCACTATTCTCAAAATCATATATTTGCCAATTAGTTCCGTTTTTTTGAATATAAGGCTTTGATTCGGTTATGTATAAAGTATTATCATCTTCAACGATAAAGGGCAATTTTCTGTAATTATTATGGATTAAAGTTTGTATAAATCAATCACCAACCCCACCACCTTTGGCTCAATGTAAATAATCCGCATTGCTGGTGGTATTTGTTAAACTAACAACATCGGGCAATGTTTCCGTAAAAGAGGCATTTCCACCGCCTCCGCTAATTTGGACTTTCGCATCGATTACATTACCAGTTTTTGTAAATAAAATTGAATTGTCGGCACTTGATAAAGTAATGTCTCCTGTTAGGGCATTAAGTGAGCTTACACCACTCGGGCCAGTTCCATTTAAATCAATATAATTCCCGGTGCTAATATCATAAAAACTAACTGAGTGGTTTGTCCTATCTAATTTTAATAAGGGCTGATCCATTTTATACATCAAACTTCCGTAATAAGTATCGTTTTCATACCCTGCCCCTTGATAATTTGGCAATACGGTATATTTTCCGTAAAGCAATGCTTCGAACCTGCTGCTGCTTCCGTCACTTATTCAACGAAACATATCATTATTATTATCTAAATTAACCAATGCTACACCAATACCACTAATATTTTTAAATTCAGCATTCCCACCCGAGCCACCTCCGCCGCCATCATCTAATCCGCCAAAGTTTCCTTTTTCATCATATCAGGCATATTTTTTAGCCATTATTTCTTATTCTCCTTTTGTTTTAATCTTCAGTCGTTATAAAATTTATCGTCTTCGATTTTTTCCTCAATTCCACCTCTATTAATGTATTCGTTTAAAACTTCTGCACACTTTGCTTTCCCAAAAGATGAATTAATATTTTTCTCATTAACTCCTTTGTCTCGCAATCTTTGGGCTCATGGTGGCAATTTGGTATTAAGTTTTTCTAATTCCGCATTTTTTTCTAATAATTGCTGTTTTAAAAGTTCGTTCTGCTTTTGCTGTAAAATTAGCTCTTCTTTTCTTTTAGCTTCATCTAATTCTCGGGCTATTCGTTCGTTTTCTATTTTAAGTTTTTCAGTTTCGCTAATTTCGTTAGCTTGTTTCTCAATAATGTCAGCCATGTTATTTAGTTGGGTTATAATAAATAGCTAAAACAATCAAAACATCTAATAATAATTGTAAAGCAATAAGAGCAATAATGCCGATTTTCTTAATTGGTAATTTCATCATCTTTAAGATAAATCGTTTTGCTTGCTCGATTTAAGTCTTTAATGCTTGTTCTTAAACCTAAATCAGTTATTGCTTGTTCGATTAAAGGCAATAATTTTTTAGGGGTAATATTTGGGTAAATCTCCAATATTTTTAATTTAGCTTCTTGTAATTTTTTGGCACTGTCGCCTTTAAATTCCTTCTCCACTTTGCAAACAATATTTTTAATAAAGGCATAACGGTTAGCTAATTTTTTAATATAGGCGGCTATCGATGTGATTAAGGCACCTATAACCGCCGTGCAAACAGGAGCACAAATGCTAATAATCAATGCTATTATTTCTTCGCTCATTATACTTCACTTGTATATACAGGGTTACTATCACTTGTTCCAGTTATTTCAACAGGTTTTAATAAGGCGGCACATTCAAATAGGGCAACACTACAAAAAGAATATATACCAACAGATTCTCGCAGAAATTTTAAAAATCTTGTCGTAACATTTTCTGTATAAAATTGGCTGTGGTTTTCGGAGAAATTATAAATAACGGGCATGTATTTCTTTTCTACTATAAATAATTGTCCGTCACTTAGCATTCCTGTTAAACTTGTTAATGTTCCACTTGTCGGATGAATATATTGAGTTGGGATTTCTTTAAACTTATCAATCACAGAAACGAATCGGGTTTTGTCTCTAACCGATCAACGACTTAGGTTATCTAATATAACAGATTTTGTTCGGGCATTACAAATTATTGTTAAATCTTCATAGTTACAATTAACATATTTGCCACTTGGCATAGCAGTATTAGAGATAGTCGGGTTTCCAGATGAATCAACAACTTTACCAGCAGCAAAAGTGGTGTTGTCTTCACACATACGACTTAAAAGATATTCTAAATCCGTAATAGCGGTAATTTGCTCAGTGGCATAGGTATCCTTAACATAACTTGTGGCAGGACAGCCAGCGGGAGCGGTGCTTCAGGTGGTGGCGGTTTGGGCTTTAAGAGCTGTTATAATTGCTTGTTGTTTTGCAATAACTAAGGCAAATTCATATTTTAGCATTGTTGGTTCTAATTTAGATTTAACAACCGCATATTGTTCGGCTAATTTTCCAGTTAAAAAATATTCAGGATATAATCAATCGCTTTCATCTAAGGCTATTTTGTAAATCCCATGGTTAGTCGCTGTTTGGCTATCAGGCAATAAAACATAATCGCTAAAAATAAAGTTTTCCATTTTCGAGTTAGTAAAATCAGAGCTTCCAGGCACATAGTTCTCATTAAATGCTTCGCCTTTTAATTGATTGGCATAAGTCGCCTCGATACCTTGTCCGATAGGGACGAATATTCTGCCAGATACAGAATTAGCTAAATATGAGGCATAAACATCTTGCGA
>LSQA01000105.1_pt1 | contig 13190 bp, 24 predicted proteins | sample 651271 | NCBI WGS metagenome assembly LSQA01 (sample SAMN04438314, study PRJNA306036) | termite gut metagenome | isolation source: viral DNA filtered from gut of termites from termite colony 3 | host: Coptotermes formosanus | place: USA: New Orleans, Cypress St. | collected 2013-06-21 | reverse complement strand
CCGCAGTATATACCACTAGCTCCTAACGGAACGGCGGCAATCATCACAGGGAGCAACAGATGAACGACATAAGAATTATTCAAACAAAACAATCCGTTGGGATTTTGAACAGTTTGTCAGAAGAAGTCTTCATAGACACGCTTCAGCATGTTCTGGCGATACCGTATAATAATGGTGTCTATGACAAAGAATATGCTAAAAAAGTGGTCAATAACTGTTTTCAAAACAAGCACCTTTCTGTCTTTGAGCACCTGAACATTACCTTAGGTTGTGTAACTTCGATTGGTACGTATAAGGGGTATACGCGTCATAGGCATTGCGCGTTCACGGTTGAGAGTACCACGTTTACCGAGTACAAAGGGGAACATACGGTCATTTTAACTAACCCTATGTCCCTAGAAGACCAAGAGGCATTGACAAGTATCTACTCCAGATATGAGGACTCTACTGACCGGAAAAAGGGCAGGGATTTTCTGCCGCAATGTACCGCCGCTCAGATGGTGATGACAACTAACATTCGGGAATGGCGGCACATTATTAGTTTGCGTAGGGACTATCGGGAAAATTGGCTCACACGTGAATTGTGCAACATGATGTGGAAAGCGTTAAGCGACAATTATCCGTATTTCTTTCCACCGCCCAACGTCCCGGAATCGCCCAGAACAATTTACAATTACTGGGACGACAAAAAAGCGGAATATGCGGTACGTCTGCATCATTGTAAATCGGACAAATGTCCACAAGGTGAAGGTGCGCACATGTGCGACAAAGAATGGCACGAGTGCGATAAACAAAAGTAAGAAACACCATGGCCCTTTATGGGCCGTGGTTGGAGGTTAAAATGGGACTGTGTGCAAGTTGTATTTTTGGCAGATTTCATGAGGCGGACGCATATTATTGCGAGAAAGAATACTGCGTGATTGGCGATAAAAAGGAGTGTGATATGTATAATAACGAGAAACCTACTGTGTTAACATTAAATACAGTCATTAAGAAACTGGAAGAATTGGTTTTGGCGGAACTGACGAAAAGTAGTTACACGGTTCCGGTTGATTACATCATCAAGTTGATTCGGGAGCTGCAAAATGTTTAATTTAATTAAAACGCCGTACGTTCTAACCAAAGATGATATTGAATGGTTAGAACGTGTAAGTCAAATTGACCCTACACGACCGTTGTTATTCAGTATTGTTAAAGAATACTTTCCACGTTGGATTGCTTACTTACGTTCTTACGCACAACAAAGTCTTAATCCAGACATCAGTATATATTATTATTTTTTCGCACGTTTAAGTTTGCATAATGTTGAACAAGTACAAAAATATAATAATATACCGTATAGCGTTTTCAAGTTTTGGTTAGAACATACTTCGTTAGCCTATGATGAATGTTCCCTTTTGTACGCGATAACAGGTCTATATGAAGTACGCACACAGTACATTCTGCCATATTGTTCATTACAATTTTTGTTCAAATTGACAAATAATCGTGCCTGGCTAGAAGAATATTTGGACTTAATTAAAGATTGTAAACTCTATCGTGATGAAGGGTTTTATTTTAATAGCCTAAACGAATTACGTGAGTACCATGATTATAGCGCTAGGCAATATGAACGTGAACTCATGTTAAAAAACGCAGCCAGGTTTGAATATACGCCAACATTTCAATTTTTAATCGAAAGTAATGGTTATAAATTACCGATGTCTGTAAATGATTTCCTTAAACTAGGTAAGCAGTTTCATACCTGCGTAGCGATGTATCAAAAGTATCAAGACGGTACACTAGAGTTAGGTAACCACTGTTCACGGGTTATTTACGACAAAACCACACACGCGGAAATACAAATATATCCATACAAAGACCATATTCACGGAATAATCATGCAATGTAAAGGTAAGTATAACAAAAACATTGACGCACCAGCAGGCATTAGACGAATCATAAACGGCCTTGAGTTGTTGAAACCTGAAGACTTACATGTAACTAGGCGCTTTGAGGAGGAGGTTCAGCGGATGCTTCTGGAGAACCCTCTTCCCCGCCCACGAGTGTTATCCCGCCTTCCTGGACACCTTGCACAAAACAACTGATTAAAAACATCTCAGCGTTTGCCGGAATCGGAATAGACAATGAGCTCAAACGAATCATTGTTATAGCTAACAATGGCAACAATTTGGCTTTGTCAACTAGATACGTGCAATCGTCATAATGGAACTTATCCTTAAAAATATCGATGATAAGTCTGGCGTACAACATCTGTTCGTAATCGGGCGGTGGCTCAGGTTCTTTGGCATTAGCGGAATTGCCAATCGGGTCTGTAACATAAATTGGTGATAAATCCGCGTAAGCGTTTTCAAGTAGAGTTTTAACGTCTATCCAATCCACCGACGGATTTTCAGCTCCGATACCAACCATGAAATTGACCCACCGTTTGAATAGGTTTTTAACAAACCGTGCTTTCCCTTGCATTTGAGAATGAAACACCGTATCACCGGTCTGTTCAAGAGCAATCATGGAGGCCGCCGACCGGATATTTTCTACATCAAACTTCATTGATTGAATACCGGCCAATTCTTGCATTTCCGTCTTTCTTGCTTGAATGGTGGCGTCCAACGCCGTATCAAGTGGCGTGGGATTGATGACCGTTATCAATTTGTCCATCGGCACGGTGGAATCTACATACAAACATTCGCCTGCGCCATTGTCCAAAGTTTTCATTTCCAAAGCAACGTCCATCGGGAATATCGGTACTGGGCCTTTGTACATCCTAAGCATTTGTTGCATCTTAGCCATGAGTTTATTCAATTCCCTCTGGCATGGATACAAGAGGTCAAACAATGAAGTAACGGTTACTTTAGAGAACCCTATATCCCATTTGAAGGTTTCCATCTGGACTTCATTAAACGGATATTCTACCGGTGGCAAAGTCTTTCCATTTATGATAATCCATACTTTATGCGCAGGACAGTCAAAGTACATCTTAAAATCAACAACTTGTCTTGTGCCCCATTCCTCAACGCATTCATCTTTCAATTCTTGTGGACAATGCGCAAGGTACGGCGGAAGCTCGGTTATGGGGAACCCATAATCCCTATAGAGGAACTGTACAACTCTACCATGAGTTAACTGTCCCTTAAAGAAACCCGCTTCATAATCGCTAATCTTCCTAAAACGTTTCAGGAACGGGTCAATGATAACGTGAGAGAATCCAAGTACCGCCGCGTCATGGAATACTTCGGTACACATAGCGGAAAGTTCTTCATCTCTGACAATCCGTCTGAGCATACGTTCAACTTCATCTTTGAAAACAACAAACTCCAGAGTAGGTACGTCAGCTAGAAGTTTGGCGTCAAATTGTACCGACCCCACCCTTGCCACTACCTGGTCTATAATTTGTTTCAAATAGTTAGCGGAAATACCTGTTCCGGTATCTGTACGCTCTTGGTCCAGAGCGGTAAACGACGGTACGTTATACGAGGTTCTGGTCCACTGTGTCATCTTCAATGATGGGAACAGTTTATTATAAAACATACAGATTTTTAAGTATTCTCTGGTGTATTTAGTTTCAATGGTACTATTCAACTGGTTGAATACAACCTTAATATCCTCTGGTATGTCCCATGCTTCAGAACTCTCGCCAGGATATTTCGGTTGCAACCGTCCAGAAGGCATATATTCATTTGTGGTAGCGTCTTTAACATAACCTAAACGCCGCGCCAATGACAATTCTTTCATATTAACCTCAATAAGCGTATTTCATACGTTCGTCTGACCACATCGGTTGTGTACCTAATACACCGCTAAAGTATTTAGCTGCTTTATCTTCATCTAATTCGCCATTATCATCTGATAATTCCGTTATTAAACTTCTATGCACAGGCGTAACCTTTGGAGCCATCCATTCATAAGTACCGTCTACCTGTGTGTCGAAAGCCGCGCCATTATCCGCGTTAAATTGTTCAACACCAGCTGCATCAAACGCTTCAGGAGCTTCAACGGTAGCCAGTATACTGGATTTACTGCGACTAGGAAAATCTTTGAGTATTTCTTTCACAGTCCAAATTAAATTATCTCTTTTTGTATTATTTGACGCGCCTGCCATATTGCGTGGTATACTAAAACCACTAAAACCTATTCTACCTCTACCGGTATCAATTTGACTGGTATCACCAATTCTATGTATATCTTGTGGTCCTCTGACATCGTTATAAAATGGAAATAAACCGGATTGCAACCAACTGTCTACGTCTATACCTTTAGCACGTTGTCTTTCGATAATAGCGGACTTAATTCTATCTGATATTATAGCCTGGTTACTAGGACTATATAACTTAAACATTACTTTATTCATTTTTTAAGTCCTTTTTTCGCCAGCCACGCTTCCATTTTTTGCAGTCCCTCATGCGTCAAATCATCACTAATAGTGTCCCATTCACGTATAATTTGACCATTATGACTAAACTTTTTATATATCACATCGTCATAATGGTCCCTTATTTTTTCAATATCTGCGACCTGTTTTGCGGGTGGTATATTTTCCTCTTTATTGGTTATCGTCGCTTCGTTAGCGGCGTTTACTTCGTAATCGGCCTGACCTTCTTTCGTACGTTTGGCAACAGAATATTCCGTGCCATAGCCAGAACCAGGCGTAGGCATATTTGCGGGAGCTTCTTGCGTACCATCTGAAGTATACGTAAATTGATACCGCATGCCGGTCTGTGAACCACGAATACGCATCAAGTCCCAGAATCGTATACCCAATAAATGTCTTGCTTTCAAATCAAATCCCAAAGCTAAAGATTTACTGGCAGCGTCTCTTGACAATTCCGCGTAAAGAATTGGTGGTACGCGAAAACATACGATAGTTGTACCATCTTGAAATGTAACCTCTAAGACCTGATATGTCGAATTATAACGTAATTGTGAGATATGTCCACAGCCTTCTTGCGAAACATATTTGCCACGGCCTTTTGTACGGTTAAAACATTTGGCTATAAACGCACCCATATCAGCCGGTTTATCTTCCATTGCCGCGAATTGAAAATAATCTAACGCGTCATTTTTTGGAACATAATTCTTATCCCCATTTGGCAATGTTACCTCGTGCCAGGCGTCAGGATTGCGTGTTGGTCCAACCCATCCAGAGGATAACACTTTACCATCACGCATGAGTACTTGATTACCAACGCCTGCTTTCTTTTTTCTGAGCGCGTTTGTCGCCTTGTAACGGTCAAAAAACCTAGGGTCCCAAGGCAACGGCCCTCGTTGCGCGTGTGGCATTATTGCGCCTCTTGTTGCGATGGGCCTTCTTGCGGCTGTTGGGCTTGTTGGGCTTGTGGTGAAGGCCGGATTGATTCAGCTCCGGCCTCCACTAAAGAACGAAACCACGCATCAAACTTTGACGAAATTACCTGTTGGACATTCGGCAAATCTTTCAGTTTATTACTGATTGCGTTGATGATGATTTTATTCTGCTCTTGTCGAGTCATCCTTTGGTTCCTCTTTTGGTTTTCCTAAGTCGAGGTCTTTAAGCGGAATACAGGAGATAATAACGGGAGGCGATTCAGAAGCTACAAACTTCCAAAGTTCAGCGATTATTCGCTGAAGCCCCACGTACGTACCGTCCCAATTCGCTTTTCAGTAATTAAACTGCTGTTTACCGGCCTTTTCATACCAGTAACAAATCGCAAAAATCGACATCATAAACTCCTTGCTTAAATATATTCTACGTCTTCAAAGACGTTAGTTCAATATAGCATTTAGCAGCTTCTGCCAATGTTCCTCACCATCAAACACAAGCGGCGTATACCAACGTGGACAATCTTTCTTAGTCCAATCATAATGCCGTTTTAAGGGCACTATGGGTAGGCCGGTGAGAAGGTTTTTTAACGATTCTACCGTTTTGTCGCTAAACTCGCCCTCAGTATTCATAGGAATAACTTCAATTCCTATGGAAGTTTCATTGCCTTCTCTACATCCGGCGTGCCAGGCGACCTCTTCCTCCGGTAAACACTTCAAAATGTTTTCATCTTTAACAATGAAATGTGCCGAAGCCTCAAGGCCACTGGTAATCCACCAATGCCGTGGTGTTTCCACCACTTGCTTTGGGTATGGACCTATCCAGTGGATTGTGATACTATTCGTCGCTTTTCGAAGTATTCCGGGGCGGCATTTTTGGTCCTTCGGTAGCAAATCAATCTTATAGCGCATGAACCTGCCTGTTTATCTTGTTTTCGATAGCGTCCATCGTACCACGTATTTGAGACCGACGACCACTTCCACAGTTTCTAGGCTCACTGTCAACGTCAAAAGCAACATAGATTTCAGTCTCATGTTTCCAGAGTTCCAGCCGTTTCTTTTCGTTAATAAGTTGTGTTTCATTGTGCTGAAGTTGCTCGTAAAGCATTTGCATGAAACCAAGCGCGTTAGCCATCTTAGCCTGCGCGGCTTCAGGACTAAAATCCTTGCGTAAATCTTCAATAGTGTCATGTAAAATGACAGCTTTTGCGTCGGCGCTAACAGCCCCTGCTTCAGATTTCGAAAAATAATTTTTTATTTTTCGAAACTCGTAGGTCGAAGCCGTAGAACCACCATGCTCGCCACTAACATTAGTGCCACCATGACCACCTCTAACATCAGGTTCAATGTTACCTTCTTTAAGGTGATTTCTCATTGTAGCAACACTTACGCCAAAATATTGTGCAAGTTGCTCAACCGTCATTTGTTGTTGGTCATCAATAACCAATGCTAATTCTGCGCTCATAAGACAACAAGGCCCTCCACTTGTTTGAAAAGTTCCACCAACTGCGTAGCGTTCTCTCTAGGCACCTTTAGACGAATCACCATAAACTCTTCAGTAGAGATATGTTTCGTCTTTTCTTTTGGTACCACGTGCTTGATAATAGGCGCATGATATTCCGGTATTTTCGCCGTTAAAACAGGCATATATCGCTGGTTAACGGTGCCATATTTAGACGCAATTTGCAAAAGTGCTTTTTTAGCGTCTTCATCTGTTTCAGCCTGGACTTCTACGCATGGAAAATCCATGTTCAAAAGCTCAGGTTCATCAAGAGCAAGCTGAATAAGGCTCTCAAAACGGCCGTGGCCATCTAAAAGCATTGCTTTATCGTCATGTTTCCAGACAATGAATGGTGCGAGAAGGCCATCCTCTTTCAACGAAGCGCACATTGCCTTAATATCTGCAGGCATGCGTTTTTTCAATTCGCCCTGGTAGCGTCTAAGCTCAGAAAGCTTCAGAGTTCCAGAGCCTGTGCATTTAATGTCAATCATAAATCCATCGTCCTTCGTATTCTTTACCATTTACGGTAAAATTAGCCACAGAGTTTTTATAGAAAAATGGATATTCCCGCCAAACTGGTTCTATCTTTATGGGATTACCGTCAATAAATGTCGCATGACCATTGTCTACATACGCCAGTTTATGCGTATTGGCCCAGTTACCATCAAGTGTCAATGTTCCTACATTCATAACGCTTCAAACCAACTTTTTAACGCAGGCATACTTGTAGTCTGTATCCGCGCAATCTCTTCCCCATCCGTATCTACCGCTATAAATACCGGTAAATGCGTAATGCCATATTTGATTGCAACTTCTTCATTTTCAGAGCAATCAACACGTTCAATCCAGTCCTCTACGTACGGTTCAATAGCATGGCACGCAGAGCACCAGGGAGCCTTAAAAAACAACAATCGTTTATTCAACATATCCTCCTGTCCACAATGACGCGAGTATTTCTTTTGCGGCCAGAACTCTCTGTTCCGGCGGCAAATGATTCAAAAGCCCAAGTTCACGTATAATGCTCATTATACGAATACGCTCATCTTCACTATCGCCAAGATTACGCTGATACTCGTATAAATCATCAGGGTTAGTGGGTATATCATCCTTACTTTTACCCATCATTAGTGTCTCATCTTCTGGCGTCCAACCTTCTAAAACGACATCTTTATTAAGAATGTCTGGATTCCTCGTACTTGCGCCTTTATTTAGTTGTTTATTTTTACTATGCAACGCGGCGGTTCTTTCAGGATTGCCAACTAGTATCGGACGTACTATTTCGTCGTTTTTAGCGTTTAAGCCGTGCCCTGTTTCAAATCTAATTACCGTTTCTTTGTCGTCGCCAGTTGGTTCACGTGCAAATCCACCAATAGGCAAAAATGCTTTCGTGTAATCTTCAGCGATTTGTTTCATTATCTGTTCAGGGGTACGTTTTTGTCCTTTTTTATGCGAACCATTTCTTGCGTTGGTACTCCAATAAAACTTATTCGCGCTGGATTTTGTAAAAGAACGTTGTGTATTTTCCACTGGAAGCCGTTTATACTTTTTCCATCTTTTACGTAATCTATCTTCAAATAATTGCCTACGTATATCCGCCATAGTTTTAATTTCTTTTTTATCTGAATAATACCCAATCTCTTTATTAGGCACTTTTAAGCCTTCTTTATTATACAATTCACGCGCTTGTGCCCATATATCTACGTCATCAGAACCACTGGTAAAATGACCGATGTTACGGTCTCGCCGTACGTCAGTAACTTCTCCGGCATGATGCTTTTCAAAATACGGTGTTTTATCGTCTAAACCTCTTGCGTCATTCATTACACGTTCATACGCGCGTTGTAATGCAGCTTTAGATATTTCGCCATGCTCAGTACCGCCAGACTTGGGCTGTAATTCTTTCAAACCGTACATCATACCCTTAAATGTGCTACCAGATTTACCATGTTCATCTATCGCCTGGATTAAGTCTTCAATAGACATAGCGTTTACAATGTCCTCAGTAGCAACAATTTTATGGCCATCAGGACCAGGAACCAGAAATTGTTTATTCGGACCAAAACCCGCTAAACGTGAATTAGTAGCGCATGATGGCGTACCGTAGAAAAAATCACAGCCACCTTGTCCATCCATAAACTTTTTAACCTCGTCCCAACTAGAATATACTCGCGCGTCAGACTGGTGCGTAAAGTTTTTAGAGTTTTTAGAGTTTTCAGAGTCAACGTCAATATCAGGATAAAACTTACGAATCATATCTTTCGCTTGTTTTACTTTTTCAGGGTCATTTTCAATTATCGCAATAGATTTAAGCGGTACGTCTAAGTCATGTAAAACACGAAAAATTGAGCCGCCGCCAACAAACGGAAATACTGCGTTTATTGGCTTAATTTTACGAAACCCACCAGGCGCAAATAACTGAGGCTCTTTTGACTTACTCATCTATTACTCCACCAAATAAAAAATAACAGGGCAATAAAAATTGCCGTACTACAGATTTCTTTAACCATTGTTTCAGTCATAACAATATATCCAACCAACGAGGCACTTTTGTGCCTTTAGCGTATAGTACGTACCCAATTATTTTCATAATAACCATGACCCCTAGTATAATAGCCATGATTATAACCACTTTAGTCGCCGTCTGTAATTGCGTTTTGTAGCGCTCGGAACTCTCGTACCATTTCATCGACTGTTCTGTCATATTGTTCAAAGAGGTCTGTAAGTTGGCTGATAGTTCCGTCAAGTGTTGCCGCTCTTCGTTGGACAGTTTCAAGTTTGTTGAGGCTTCTTCTAATAATGTCGTCGTAGCGGTCAATTCGGTCTGCAAGTCCATCGATTGTTGCTTGAGCGTCTGCAACGTTTCTTTGATGTTCGAGCTCAACGTTTGTAGCTGGTCTTGTTGCGCATGAAGCGCATAAGAGCAGACCAAGAATAAGACCAAGAAAAACTTTTTCATACATACCTAATCCAATGCTTGTGTAACAATAGCGTCTTTTAATTTATCGACAATTGGTTTCCGCCATTCCAATAAATCGCAATCGCTACAGTTAAAATGTTTCAATAACATTTTAATTTCTTCAACAGTCAAATCAACCATGAGACTGTCATCATGTCTGGTGTTTGTGCAGTAAAATCTAGCGTCATCGTTTACTGAAGAAAAAGCGCCTAAGCAATGTTTGCACCATTTCATACGTAATCCCTCGCAGGTTTCCCAGTAAGACGCTCATCAGCCCGGAATATACCGACCAAGTAACAAGCGTACTTAATTTCTGGTTTATCGTAGTCTTTCATGTACCATTCAAGACTTTGGAAAATGTCCAACATTTGAGCAGGCGATTTATTCACCGCAAGCTCCGGCTCATGTTTTTGCAGTATCTCAATCGCGTCGCTATACTCTTTAAGTACGCGATGACCATTGTCTGTTGCTAGGCCTCTTGTCATAATTCAATTCCTTGTTCTCTTTTTCTCTACAATTTTTTGTGAGAATAAGGACTTTATTCTCTCTAGTTTTCGCTAGAGAGAATAAAGTACCATTATCGCAGTCTCCCATAACTAGGGTCAATCTGTTGCTCAATTTTCATTTCCGTGTATTCCATCTCATCCTGGACTTCATCGTGCTGGGACGTGGTGCCACGGGGCTCAGCACAAATAGCACGCCAGGTACTGTCATTGGCTTTGTTCTTCCATCCGGCGACACGGATACGTTCGTCGCTCAAGGCTTTCTCAAGTCTCGTATGGTCTTCAGCGTATGCGGTCAAAAGTGCCTGGATACTGCCAAGCGTGAACTGCGTTTTTTCGTTCAAATCAAGTTCGTCGTAGGTAGTCTGGATAAACGCCTGTTTACCGACCATAGACATACCTTCGGCAATCTTGATAGCCGCGTTCCGCTGTTTACTTCGCAAAGATAATTCTTCTTCTTCTTTTATTTTTGCGAGTGCCTCAGCGTCATACTTCGCAGGAATAGTACCTTCCTGTGTCCTTTGGTGGGGAATGGCTGGTTCAAGCCCATACCGTTTTACTTGTTTACGCACCGTATCTGGAGTCTTACCAATCTGCTCCGCGATTTCGTCAATAGTGAAAAACTTCTGCGGTTCCATCACTTCGTTTGCCATCTTAAATCTCCTTAGTCCCTGTATACTCTGCCTTCCAAAGCATTGCCACCAGCGTATAATTGGTGGTATTTGAACCTGGCCGGTAGCGTTATATACTTGAACCGCCATTTGACTGGCTTACCTTTGAATCGTCTACGAAACATCCACCAATAGATGATAGAATCAATCAACTTAAGCATTTTTGAACATCGGTCGCACATCCGTATATTTTTTCACCGGATTGTAAACGTAATCAATGTCAAAAGCTTCAGAAGTTTCTTTTACCATTTCAAGCATTTCCTCTGGGTACGAAAAATACGCGCCACCGTGGTCTATGGCGGTAGAAACCAACCGATTCAGTACATCAATCTGCTGTTCTGTCATCATTAGGCGCCTTCAACACTTCAGAGACTTCACGGCCAATAAATTGCGCCGCTGTCTTAGAATCAATAAGCCCCATGAGAACCATATCATTGAGGATAAGTTCATACATAGGCTCCCTGCGCAACGAGTTTGCGCTCATATTATTTACTCTGCTTGGTTTCACACGTAGCCTCCATTAACTTGAGTTGCAGTTTTAACGCCTCGTTCTGTAATTTGAGTCTGGCGTACTCGCAACAGAGTTTCCAAACCTTCTCAGGGTCAAGTTTCATCGTTTTCTCTCCATTTCATGTATAAAGTTTTGTATAGCCACCTCATTGTCCAGGTGGTCAAGTATGTTGTCATCTGCTAATGATGTACTAACATTCAGCGTATTGATTGTAATTGAACGACCTAATTTATCGGTAAGTGTCATTTCTAAGTCTTGCTTGGTGGCCTTTGACGCTCGTACCAAAAGAGCGGTAAGGAATTCCACAGACCATTCTTGCTTTGATAAAAGACGTAACGCTCTCTTTGTTTCGGCGTTTTGTTTGTGAATCGTAACAACGTCTTTCCAAATACTAATAATATCTTCAATCATATTTCTATTATATCATGTTCCGGGTCCCACGTATATATGGTTGTACATAGTAAAAACGTATCTGTTTGGTATTAAAAGCTCGACAAACCCCCATTTCTGATGGTCGTCGTCGTGAATGTGTCCGGGGAATCTTCCGGGTCTCTGGGAAAAAGTATAATTATACTTTTTCTATCTGGGAAAAAATAAAATAAAAATCATTTTTCATATTATCCATCAGAAATTGCAACTTAGAAGTTTTTATCTTTTGGACAACGAATGCAATAAAAAAGCGCCCCGACTAAAGGGCGCTTTTTTATAGTATAGTGAAATGGGAGTGAATGTGGATAGAAAAGTATAGACTACAAGGAAGTAAACGATGGTAATGAAAGCTCAGGCTTTAATACACAAATCGCTTTATAGGCGTCGGAATTGTTTTTAACCAATTCTAACAGTACCTTTTTGGTTTCAGAGTTACCGTGATATTCGATAACGTACCGTAATCCCGCATAAATGCGTTCACTAATAGGCATAGACGGTGAATCGATATGCACGGTTTGCTTTAGATTTTCCATGACACTGCATTTTGACTGATGTTCCAATTCAACAATGCGTGCGTCAAGTTTGTTAAGGGTCTGTTGTAAACCTGTGAGCATTTCCAGATACTTGGTTTGCCTTGCGCTTTGTTTCTGCAGTTCCACGATATTGGAATAAAAGTACAACTTACCTTGTTTATTCCGTTTAATGCGTGGCACGACGTAGAGCGCGGCTACCGGAAGCATTATCATCCAGTACCAAGCAGGGATTTTCTCAATTAGATGTATGCTTGCTTCCCACATTAGATTGCGTTGTGTCCTCCTACAAGATTTTGCGCGCGTTCCGGGAAATTGGCCGCGGGAGTAGGCACCCACGCGCCCCCTATCGCCTGGTATTCAACGCCGGTATCAGCTGCTTTTAGCTGAACGTACGACGGGAACACGTTAGGCGAGGGGAACTGGGTTGCCGATGGGTACGTTATGGTCTGCATTAAGTACCCCCTGGATTCGGAACATGACGGGTTGCTCCGTAATACTGTTCCATCGGTATTACGTCGCCATTTCTGGTAACGAGTTTATTCTCGCCACAGAGTTTACATGCGAATATCTGATTGTTTTCGTTCAGATATTCAGTGGCGGCGGCCATAGAAGGCACATCACTGATTATGGGTCCGCCGGTCGTGTTTATTTGTACAGCCATTATGGCCTCCTTACAGGATTGTAGTTATTACGGTTCGTACCGTAATAACAATACGCAGGTAATACATCACCGCTGGGTGTTATCACCCTGTCGGCAGTGAAACATGCTGTAACACCGGTCTGTGTAGCTT
>LSQA01000104.1_pt1 | contig 13524 bp, 16 predicted proteins | sample 651271 | NCBI WGS metagenome assembly LSQA01 (sample SAMN04438314, study PRJNA306036) | termite gut metagenome | isolation source: viral DNA filtered from gut of termites from termite colony 3 | host: Coptotermes formosanus | place: USA: New Orleans, Cypress St. | collected 2013-06-21 | reverse complement strand
GGATTGCTGTAGGTACGATTGTATACATGAATCCTAATTTGGTGGATGCGCTGGATGTGACAACCATGCTTGCGCCGCCGCCGCCGCCTGCTGCTGCGCCGCCGCCGCCGGCGCAACCGGTTGTTGTTAAGAATATCCCTGAAGTGACAACCTTCACTCCACCGACAAAACCACCCGAGAAAATCCCGGATCCGACTACCGTTGTCTCCAAGCCGGTAGTTGCGGCTGTTGCTCAGGGAGTTCCGGGTGGAGTTCCAGGGGGCGTAACAGGTGGAGTACCGGGAGGCGTAGTCGGGTCGAAGGGTGATGATGCGCCACCGCCACCGCCACCGCCGCCGCCACCACCGAAACCGACACCGGAAGCTACTCCTGTGCCGAAGAAGCTCACTGTTTCCGGTGGTGTGTTGCAGGGGAATGCGATTAGGAAGCCGCAACCGACTTACCCGCCTATCGCGAAAGCTGCTCGTGCTTCCGGTGCTGTGCAGGTTCAAGTCACGATTTCCGAAGAAGGGCGTGTGATTGATGCTCAGGTGATTAGCGGTCATCCTCTGTTACGTGATGCCGCGTTGCAATCAGCGAGGCAATGGCTCTTCAAACCGACTGAATTGTCGGGCGTCCCTGTGAAGGTTCAAGGAGTTTTGACCTTTAACTTTACATTGCAATAACTCTGGCTTGGAAACATAACAATACCTGAGCGAGAGACTTTTGTAGGAACAATATTTCCAGAATTGGTGTCTAGGCGGGCATCAAAGGAAACGTCGTTTTGCTACGTCCGCCGGTTGCAGGTTCCTGATGGAGTTTTCTGCTAGGGGTTTTCCGGTGTTGCCGATTCGGCGTTTCGGAAAATGGCGGGCAATCGTTTCAAATTCAGCAACCACTAATTGGAGGATTTCGACATCATGATTTTGCTAAGCCAAATTTGGTTGGCAGTAGCTCCTTTCGCATTTGCTTTGGCAGAAGGCGGAGACGCACAAGCTTTTGACTTCTCACTGATGGGTATGATCCGCAACATGGGCAAGGTCGCTCTGGCAGTTGTGGTCATTCTGTTGATTATGTCCATCTGGTCAATCGCGATTATGGTCGAGCGGTATCTGACCTACAGTTCGGCGAAAAATCAGTCCCGCGAATTTGCCACAAAGGTCGCTCAATCTCTGAAAAATCAGAAAATTGATGAAGCGATCAGTCTTTCCGACAAATACAAGAAGAGCCATTTGGCGATGGTCGTCAATGCGGGATTGCAAGAGTTTCGCGCTCACCAGCTTTCGAGCGATCTCTCCGGCGAGATTGTGGATTCTTCCAAGCGCGCGTTGCAACGTGCCACGGCGATTAAAGTCGCCGAATTCAAACGCGGTCTCTCCGGCTTGGCAACCATCGGTTCGACCGCTCCCTTCGTAGGTTTGTTTGGAACAGTGTTCGGCATCATCAACGCATTCCAAGGAATGCGTAATGCTGAATCCGCCGGTATCTCGGCGGTTGCGGGTGGTATCGCCGAAGCGCTTTTTACAACCGCGTTTGGTCTGCTCGTGGCGGTTCCTGCTGTGTGGCTGTTCAACTACTACACCAGCAAAGTGGATAACTTCGTGGTTGAAATGGACAACTCCTCGGCAGAGTTGATTGATTACTTCTTGAAGCAACGCGGCAAGAAGTAATAACAATTTGAGTCCTTATGGTTGCTGTGACGGTAATCTGGATTCAGTTATATTTATAACTGAATCCAGATCGTTCCCGGAAATCGTGATGACTCTCTTGAGTTATCGAATAACCCTTATTCGAGGAGGATCGTGCTATGAGTATGAGCACAGGCGGGGGCGGCGGTTCGGTACAAGCCGACATCAACGTTACACCAATGGTGGATATTATGTTGGTGTTGCTGATTATCTTCATGGTTGTTACCCCGTTGCTTCAATCCGGCGTTACGGTGATTTTGCCGAGAGGGAAAAACCCCGATGAGGACGCCAACATCACAAAAGATAGTGCCGTCGTCGTTTCGATTCCGAGCGATGGCGTTTATTACCTGGGTAGGGATCCGGTCAGAAAAGAACTGCTGGTTGAAAAAATCAAAGTCAAGATGAAAGCCTTGAAACCTAGCGATCCGCAGGTGGTTTACATCAAAGGCGGCGTGAACGTTTCTTACGGCGATGTGGTTGATGTCGTCAATATGATCCGCGACGCTGAAATTCAGCAACTTGGCCTGGTTTCCGATAAGAAGAAAGCCAACGAGCAATAGGATTGACTGTCGGCCAGGAATCGAATTAAGGAGAATATGCTATGTCAATGAGTACAGGCGGCGGTAACGACGCCACTCCTAACATTAACGTCACTCCATTGATTGACGTGTTGCTTGTGTTGCTGATTATCTTCATGGTCATCAGCCCGCAGAAGCCACATCGCTTCGAAGCGAAAATCCCGGAAAAGCCGCCGGAGAACATGAAGGACGCGCCTCCTGATCCGCTGAGCTTGCTTGTTACGCTGTCGAAATCAAGCGGAGGCTACAAGCTCAACACTGAAGAATTGAAGGATTTGAATGCTCTGGGCGAGCGGCTTTTCAGTGCATTGAACGGACGACCCGCCGACCGAAAGGCGGTCTTTATCAAAGGCCCCAGGACGATTGCTTACGGCGAGGTCGTAAAAGTAATTGACGTCGTTAAACAAGCCGGCGGACAGCCGATTGGCCTTCAAATTGAAGGACTGGATCAGAACTAATCGGAAATAACAGGTTGGATTTGAAGTAATACCCAACCTTGTTTTTTTTACTGGCGAAACCGCAACTGAAAACGCGGTATGAATTGCCGGATCACCAATAAATCAATTTCTCGCAGGGAGAATTCCTAAAGCTATGAGAGTTTTCCGCACTTTTTTCAATGCGCTCGGCTGCATCGCAATTTTGGGGCTGGTTTTACTTAGTTCCGGTTGTGAGTATGCAAGCAAAATCATCGCCAAGGACAAGCTGAATCAAGGCGCTATTCTTTACAACCAAGGGCGCACGAAAGAGGCACAGCAATTTTTCAGGGATGCCCTTAGTTGGGACGACAAGAATGCCGTCGGTCAACTCTTTCTCGGTGCCACCTTGGTGAAGGACTACAAAAATCTGTCCGGCGATGAACGAACCAAAGTCGCCAACGAAGCCCTTGAGACTTATAAGAAGGCGCTGAACTTGGTCGAAAATCAATGCCGGAATCGTGACAACGCGATCAGTTACATTGCCACCATTTATGACGATCTCAATCGGAAAGAAGAATGGCGGGAATGGATACTGAAACGTGGCGAAGGCGAATGCGCCACTAAGGACATCAAGGCGACGACTTACTACACCGTGGCCGTTAACTTCTGGACTTGCTCCTACGATGAAACCACGCGCTACCAGGATAAAGCCAAAGCGGCGGACGATGCTTTCCATTACCGCAACATGGATTATCCGGCGGCGCTGGAGGATAAGAAGAAAGCGGAGATGTGCGCGGCAAAAGGCTTGGAGTACATCGAAAAAGCTTTGTCGGTTGATCCTGAATACGTGGAGGCGATGTTCTACAAGGGATTGCTCTACCGTCAGCAGCAGATGCTGACGAAGGAAGAGCCGAAACGTAAGGAACTTGGAGACTTGGCGAAGAAGATTTCCGATGAAGCTGTCGAGCTTCAAAAGAAGAAAGAGGCGGCCGCCGCGAAGAAGGAAGAAGAAGCCAAACCCAAGGCATAACCGACCATCTTCAACAGGTTTTCACAACAACGTAGCTTCACGGATAGCCAGTGCCTATTAAATTAGGGCTGGCTGTTCTTTTTTGCGCTTGTGACTTATGGCTGAAACTGAACCGATTCGCGTGCTCTTGATTGAAGACGATTTTGCGTCGGCGGAGATTGTGAAAGGTCTGGTCGAGGCCGAATCGGAGGCATTCAAGCTGGAATGGGTTTCTCAATTACAGGCAGGCTTGGATCGCCTGAGCGCCGGAGGCATAGAGTTGGTGTTGTTGGATTTCGGCCTTCCGGACAGCGCCGGATTGGCGACTTTTCAACGCACGCACGATCACTCGCCAGGGGTCGCCATTATTCCTTTAACCGCGACGGGCGATGAAGCTCTTGCATTGCGGGCGATTCAGCTTGGAGCGCAGGACTATCTTTTCAAAGGTTCCATCAACCGACAGTTGCTGACGCGCTCGATGCGATACGCGGTGGAGCGCAAACGCGGCGAAGAGGCGCTTCGGCGCGCGCACGATGAACTTGAACAACGCGTGAAAGAGCGGACGGCGGAACTTTCCGCCGCCAATGCTTTGCTGACGGAACAGATTGCCGAACGCCGCCGCGCCGAAGAAGAGTTGCGCAGACTTTCGCATCGTCTGGTAGAGGTTCAGGAAGGCGAGCGCCGTAACATCGCCCGCGAATTGCACGATGAAATCGGTCAGGTTCTGACCGGCTTGAAGCTGGTCATTGAAATGGGATTGCGATTGCCTGCCGATCAGGTTCATCAACAGTGTCAGAAGGCGCAATCGTTGGTCAATGAACTGATGGCCCGTGTGCGCGAATTGTCGCTGGATTTGCGCCCGGCGATGTTGGACGACCTGGGATTGCTGCATGCGCTGTTGTGGCTGTTTGAACGCTACACTTCGCAAACCGGAGTTCGCGTCGTTTTGATGCATACCGGAATTGAAAATCAGCGGTTGATTCCCGAAGTCGAAACCGCCGCGTACCGTATTGTTCAGGAAGCGTTGACCAATGTTGCGCGGTACGCCGACGTGGATGAAGTCAAAATAAACGTTTCGGCCGATGCCGAAACTCTGTTGGTGCGGATTACGGATCAAGGCAAAGGTTTTGAAGTTCAAGATGCGCTGGCCACCAGGAATTCAAGCGGGTTGGCGGGAATGCGTGAAAGAGCGCAGTTGCTGGGCGGGAAACTGGTCATCAATTCCATGATCGGCGAAGGGACTTCCGTCATCGCGGTGCTGCCGCTGGATGAGTGAAGCAAGGAGCGAGAATGCCGAACATTTTGTTGGCGGACGATCACAACATTGTGCGCCAGGGATTGCGCGCATTGCTGCAAAGCGAGCCGCTGTTTCGTCTGGTCGGGGAAGCCGGCGACGGCATTGAGGCCGTTCGTTTGGCGGAACGTTTGAAACCGGACGTGCTGATTACCGACGTGATGATGCCCGGCTTAAACGGTCTGGAAGTGACACGGCAAGTGACCAGGAGTTTGCCGAATACGCGCGTCATCATTCTCTCCATGTACACCAACGACGCTTACGTTTTTGAAGCTTTCAAGAATGGCGCTTTGGGATATGTCTTGAAGGATTCAGAAGCCTCGGACTTGATTCAAGCCGTTCGGGAAGTCATCGCCGGAAAACGCTATCTCAGCCCGCCGCTTTCCGAACGCGCGTTGGAGCTTTACATTCGCAAGGTCGAATCGGTGCCGGAAGACCCTTATGAATCCTTGACCACGCGCGAACGTGAAGTGTTGCAACTGGTTGCCGAAGGGCGAACCAGCGCGGAAATTGCCAATCGCCTGTTCATCAGTCCACGCACCGCCGAAGGGCATCGCGCAAATCTGATGCGGAAATTGGGAATGCAAAACAACGCTGACCTGATTCGCTTCGCTTTGAAGCGCGGCATACTGCCTATGGATAACTAACCGCTTTTTTCCCGCCTCGCATAAATCACGTAGTTTTACGTATGGAAGGACTTCCGTAAGGGGATTACTTTGCCCACAGTGAGGGTTGAGGTGGTGAGCGTCACGAATTTCTAATTGAAGAGAGAAATACGCGGACCTTGTTGCGACGTAGGCTGATGGAAGGCTTGAACGGCGCATCCAGGTTCTGTCACGGAGCAGACTCACTGGGGATGTCCGCTCCAACAGAAGGCAGGATTCTTTGTGGGGAGAATCCTGCCTGATTTTTTTGTGGGTTTACTTGGCCGCGATTCCCTGAATCTCGAAATGCGCACCGCGCAGCAGCGGCCCCGAACCGATGAAGGCGCGCGCGGGAAAGTCTTTTTTGAAGTAACTCCGGTACGCGGCGTTGAATTTGTCATAAAGCGTCAGATCAGGGCAGTAAACCGTCACCGTTACCAGGTCGTCCATGGTCATTCCCGACTGCGTCAGCACATCCTTGAAGCCATCCAGCATAAAGCGAATTTCCTGGTCAATGTCGTTGGGGATTTGGTTGGTTTTAGGATCGGTTCCCAAACGACCTGCCAGGTAAAGCGTGTTGCCGGACATCACGCCGTCGCTGAAAGGCAGTTGAGGATTTTTCGACGGCAGGTTGATGTAGCGTTTGGCCGCTGCCAGGCTGGAAGTCAGGTTTCCGCCGGCGGAAATGCCGATGATGACGCCGGCGGCCAAGCCTACCGCCAAGCTTGCCAAAATTGAGCGAGTGTTTCTCATATTCGATCTCCTGATTGGAACTGCTGGTTGATTGAAGTGTACGGTTGTTTGTTCAACCGCCGAACTGTCAGAAGAACAGGCGCAAGCCGTCTTCCGCCGTTTTGATTTGCGCTCGGGTTCCGAAAGGGAAGGGATACAGCGTGCGTGCGCCGTCAATGTAAAGTTCGCCTTGAGCCATTTTCGAAGCGATGGTGATTGTTTCGCCGGGTTCCACGAAACCGCGCGTGAATTGATAGTTGCGGTTCGGTTCTCGGTATAGCTCTCGAATCAGGTATTGAACTCGTTTGGACCGGCGCGGCATTTTTTTGCCGCCCGCCGAACCGATGCCGGCGGTGGAGCCTGCGGCGGTGGAAATCCACAAGCCGGAGCTGCGTTGTTCTTCTTCGTGGTCGCCGATGCGAATCAGGTAGCGCGTGGTCGAAGCAGGGCAATCGTGCGCAATCAGCACGTCGTTGAGCGCCAATTCAGGCAGAGGCTTTCCGTCCAGCGTGACGAGCAGTCGCGTCAATTCCACAGGCTTCCATTCATCTTTCAGAATCGCGTCCAGACGCTCGGCGAAGTTTCGGCGGTGCGCGGCGCAAAAATGGCCCACGCTGTCGCCGGGAGCGGAATTTACGCCCAGCATCGCCCCGCGACGAACATAGTGCGAAGCAGTCAGCGCGGTGCCGTCGCCGCCGATGGAAATGACGAAATCGGCGATGGCCAGTTGGCCTTTGATGCGCGCGTCCACATTCGTCAGCGGGCATTCGGAAAAAGGGATTTTCCGCCGCCGCAAAGCCTTGCGCACTTCGTCAATCGTGCGGTTGTGTTCGGCGTTTGCCGCCACCAGGCGTTTGGCCGTCGCATCGCCTTTTTTGGCCAGGTCGGCGGCGCGGCCTCCCTGCGCCAGGGCGGTTTGTTTAAGGATGACCAGACAGTTTTCGATTTGCATAAGGATGAGCAAGTCGCTCGCCCAACTACTCGCCAAGCAACTCTTCCAGCACCTGCCAGTGTTCTTTGCTGACCGGCATTACGGACAAACGAGGCAAGCGCACCAGGTCGAATTCACTGAGCGCCTCGCTGTTTTTGATTTCAGCCAATGTCACCTGACGGGCGAATCTGCGTTTGGGTTTGAGATTGACGACCGTCAGGTGTTCGTCGTTTTCGTTGGGGTCGGGGTATGGGTCGCTGATGACTTCGGCCAGCCCGACAATCGCCTTGTCGTTGCCGGTGTGATAAATCAGAATTTCATCGCCCAGCTTCACTGCGCGCAGATTTTTCAGCGCAAGATTGTTCGAAACGCCGTCCCAAACTGTCTTTTTGTCGCGCTCCAGATCGTCGTAAGAATATTCGCTCGGTTCTGTTTTAAATAACCAACGTTTAGCCATTAACTTTATATTTCCCTTCCGGGCACCAGTTTAATAACAAAAGGGTGAGCGTGGACACAAAACCACTCAACCTGAAAAAAAGATTTGTGAGAACCGTGAGGAAAGATAGGTTCTCAATCGGAAAGCGGCTTGGCCAAATCCGCCGGCGTGGCCGCTGTTGCTTGCTGTAAGTCTTGGGGCGCGAGAATCATTTGCAATCCGCGTTGTCCCGCACTGACACTGATGCGTTCGTGCTCGAACGCACTTTGATCCAAATAAAGCGGATATTTCTTTTTTGATCCCAGTGGAGAAACGCCGCCGCGAATGTAACCCGTCAGCGATTGTATTTCCTTGACCGCGACCAACTCAACCCGCTTATTGCCGGTCGCCGAAGCGAATTTTTTCAAGTCGAGTTCGGCGTTGCCGGGAATGCAGGCCATCACCACGCCGGTTTTGTCGCCGCGCGCCACCAGCGTTTTGAAAGTGGCTTCGGGCGGCATATTTACCTTGCGCGCGACGGTGACTGCGTCCAATTCGTCTTCGTTGACTTCATACGCGCGAAGCTCGTAAGCGATTTTCTGTTGATCCAGCATTCGCGCGGCAATGGTTTTCGTAGCCATACTCAGTTTCGTTTCGCCGCCATCGCTTCCGACTCGGTTTCCAGCAGTGCTTCCCAGGCTTGGTAAAGCTCGGCGATTTGGGTTTCCAGCGTTTGGTATTTTTCGCTCAGTTCAAACAGTTTGTCTTTATCGCGGGCGACTTCTTCGGTGGAAAGCTGCGCGGCCAGTTCCTGTAACTTGGCTTCGGCGGTTTGAATGCTTGTTTCGAGTTCAAAAGCCGTTGGGCCTTTCTGTTTGTTTTTCTTGGCGGAAGCCGGTTTGGGAGCTTCGACTTTGCGCGCGGCGCGTTCGGCTTTTTGAGCTTCGGCTTCGCGCGCTTGTTGTTCGGCCAGCGTGCGGTGATGGGCTTCGTAAAATTCGGTGTAGCCGCCGTCGAAATATTCCACGCCTTTGTCGGTGAAGGCCAGAATCTGCGTGGCGATGCGATCCAGAAAGTATCTGTCGTGAGAAACGGTGATGATCGTTCCGTCGAATTCGTTCAGGGCGTCTTCCAGGGCTTCGCAGGAGGCAATGTCCAGGTGATTGGTCGGTTCGTCCAGCACCAGCACATTCACCCGCGAGTAAATCAATTTTGCCAGCGCCAACCGGCCTTTTTCGCCGCCCGAAAGCGCGGCGACCGGTTTGAAAACGTCGTCGCCCGAAAACAAAAAGCGTCCCAGAAAGCCGCGCAATTCGCCGTCGGTGATTGTCGCCGACGCGATGGTGCGCAATTCGTCGAGCACGGAGTTGCGGTCGTCAACAGTCAGCAATCGTTGGTCGTAATAACCTGTTTTGACGCCCGTGCCCCAGCGCATGTCGCCGCCGAGCGGACGCTGTTCGCCGAGCAAGGTTCGCAGCAAGGTGGTTTTGCCGGTTCCGTTGCCGCCGATGATGCCCAGGCGTTCGCCACGCCGCAGCGTCAATTCCAGGTTATTGGCCAGGACGGTCGTGCCGAAGCCGATGGCCAGTTTATCCAGGATCAGCACTTGATCGCCTGTGCGCGCCGTCGGTTTCAGTTTGAAACTGGCCGTGTCCAGATTGGTCACGCTGTCCAGGCGTTCCATCCGCTGAAGCATGTTGCGGCGCGATTTGGCTTGTTTGGTTTTTTGACCGGCCAGATTGCGGCGAATGAAATCCTCGGTGCGTTCGATCATCTCGCGCTGTTGTTCATAAGCGCGCTGCTGCTGTTCGCGGCGTTCTTCTTTTTCGACGACGTATTCGCTGTAATTGCCTTTGTAACTGTCCACCTTGCCGAACTCCAGATCGAGCACGCGCTTGACCGTGTGATCCAGAAAGAAACGGTCGTGAGAAATAATCAGGTAGGCGGATTTGTAGGCGGAGAGAAACTCTTCCAGCCATTCCACAGCGTCCACGTCCAGATGGTTCGTCGGTTCGTCCAGCAGCAGAATGTCCGGTTCCAGCAACAGCAGCCGCGCCAACCCCAGCCGGTTCTTTTCGCCGCCCGAAAGGTTTTCCGCGCGTTTGGTGAATTCGTCTTTTCCAAAGCCGAGGCCGAGCAGCACGGATTCGGCGCGGGCGTGATAGCTGAAGCCGCCTTCGTGTTCGTAAGTGTGCTGCGCCTCGCTGTAATCGTGCATGACGCGGTCGAGTTCATCGCCTGAAACCTCAACCATCGCGTGTTCCAGGTCGCGCATTTTGATTTCCAGCGAACGCAGTTTTTCAAAAACCGCCAGCGCCGCGTCCATCACGGTTTCCGAGCCGGAAAAATCCACGTGTTGCGCCAGTACGCCGACGCGCAAACCGCGCATTGAATCGAACTCGCCTTTGTCAGGCGATTCCGCGCCGGTGATGACGCGGAAGATCGTGGTCTTGCCCGCGCCGTTGCGGCCAACCAGGCCGACGTGTTCGCCGGGGTTGAGCTGAAAAGTGACACCGCGCAGCACTTCCTGCGCGCCGTAAGATTTGGTGACTTCTGTTAAACGGAAAAGCATTGAAACCGGTGGTTGGTGATTGGCGGTTGGTGGTTGGTTCAAGCGTTCCCGCCAATCACCAATCACCAACCACCGGCCACCTTACTTCTTCGGAGTCGCCGAGGCATCCGGCGAAGTCTTGGGAGTCGCAGTGGCGGTCGGGCTTGCTGCCGCGCCGGCTCCCGGAGCAGGGCGCAGCACGCCGAAGTTGTTGGGATTTTCCAGCATGCGTTGCGCCAGGTTGTTTTCGATCTTGGCTTCGTCGCGGGCGCGAGCTTGCAAAGCGGCGTCGGCAATTTGTTTGCGCTGAGTCAGAATCGCGTCGGAAATTTCCTTGCGGACTTCATCCAGCGTGCGGTCGCGGGTTTCGGTTTGTTTGCCCGTGACTTTGAACAGATGCCAACGCCCGCTCGAATCCTTGACCGGTTCGGTGATGTCGCCTTCCTGCATGGTCATCAATCTGTCGCCGAGCGAAGACGGCAGGCCCATCATTTGCGGCAGTCCGGGGAATTGCTCCCTGGGCAAAAAGCCCAGGTCGCCGCTGTTTTTGAAAGATTCGTGTTCGGAAAGCTGGCGGGCCACGGTGGCGAAATCCGAACCGTTTTTCAGCCGCGTTTGGATTTCGCGGATGCGCTGTTCGGCGGCGACGTCGCCCACGGCGTCGAATTTCGTGCCGTTGTTGCCCGGATCAATGATGATGTCCGAAAGGTAAACGCCGGGTTGCAAAGCGAACTGTTTCGGATTGGCGTTGAACACATCCGCCACTTCGCGTTCCTGCACTTTTAATTGCGAACCGAGTTTTTCGTAAAGTTTGCTGACCGCCAGTTGGCGCTTGGCCAATTCGCGGAACTGTTCTTCGGTCTGATTGGTCTGCTTCAGTTCGTTGGCGAAGGCCTCTTCGGTCATTCCGCGTTCTTGTTTGTAACGCTGCACGGCCTGTTTCACTTCGTCCTCGGTCGGATTGATATTTTCTTTCTGGGCACGCTGATAGAGCACTTCGTCATTAATCATCGTGTCCAGCGCCTGCAAGCGGTAGGCGGCCAGCGCCAATTGTGAAAGCTGGGATTCCTGTCCGCGAAATTGCTGGGCGATGACGCGATCAACGTCCTTGACCGGAATTTTATTTCCATTGACGACGGCAGCCACATCGTCACCGCTGCCGCCGCTGCCGGCACTGCTGTTGTTGCCGCAAGCGACGGCGGCGATGGCGAAAACAAAGAGAACTGAATGCAACAAAATTTTCTGCACAGTGAGTAACTCCTACGGGGAAAAGAGGCAGACTTGACCGGACTCCAAAAAAAATATCTCCCACCTCCGATTCAATCCTGCCTGAGTATCTGTTGTTGGGAAACCAATCCGCTAAACCAGTGCCACGACTTCGATCTCGACTTTCACATCGCGCGGCAACCGTGCCGCTTGCACGGTTGAACGTGCCGGACGGGTCGCGCCGAAAAAGCCGGCGTAAACTTCATTCAGCGCGGCGAAATCGTTCATGTCGGCCAGGAAAACCGTGGTTTTGACGACCCGTTCGAGCGAAGAACCGGCGGCTTCTAGCACCGCCCGAACGTTGTTCAGCACCGGCGTTGTTTGCGCGGCAATGTCGCCGTCCACCAACTGCCCGGTTGCCAGATCGAGCGGAATCTGCCCCGAAGAGAAGGCGAACCCATTGGCTTTGATCGCCTGCGAATAAGGGCCGATCGCCTGTGGGGCGCGGTCAGTCTGGATGCTCTCCATCATTTATTTCCTGTCTGTGTTGCTTGGATTGGATTGTGACGTGATGCGGGATTGTAATCGAAAGATTCCGTTTATTGAAGCCCGACGCCGAACGAGTTTGTAAACTTCCTGCGTTTTCCGCGAGCCGGACTGCGCATCGTCCGCATCGCGGTCAAACAGTGTCTGGAAGACCTTGTTGCTTAGTTTTATGCCGCCTTGATCCAGCCGATGCAGTCCACCGCCCGGCACAGGCATTCAAAATTCCAGGGCGAAGCCGGTATCGGATGCAGCAGGTAGTCGTAAGTGATTTCTTCGTCCATCACGATGTCGCGAAGCGCAATCAGCATGCCGCCGTCGTTAAAAGCAGCATTCGGATCGCAGGAATGATTAGTCGCATGCATCGGCATCAATGGCTTCGACCAGTAATCCATTTGATAAATGTCGTCACCCTGGTGAAAGGTTCGAGTGGTGAAAAGTCCCATCCCCTTTGGGGCTAGACCTTCGATGATTTGAAAATCTTTTTTGCTTGATAACGGCAATTTGTTGATTCCTTGTTTGTGCGGCGGCGTTATTGCCGCGCCAGTTTAGCCAAAGTCGCGCGCGCTTCTTCCATCGAACTGATGGGCGCGTCAAAATCCATTCGCAGCTTGCGGCCGTCGGCCAACAGGTCGAAGCCTTCGCCGTCAATTCCGGTCATCGCCACGTTCCGCGCTTCGACGCCTTTGAACGCCCGGCAATAATGCCGCAGCGCCTGTTCGTGATCCTGGTTCATGTGCTCGACGATGCGAACCTCCACTTTGCGAAATGGGTTTTCCAGCAGCATCTCGCCCGCTTCCACCCAGTAAATCTTCCCGAATCCGCCGATGAAACGCGCCCTGCGTAGTTGAATGCGGTAAAACGCGAAATCGTGCGTCTGAAAATAGGATTCCGCCGCCGGAAAATAGCGCAAATACCGACCGCGGATTTCAGCGTCGGCAGCGTCAATCAGCTCGGCGTCTCCGATCCAGGTCAGCCGCTCGCCTGCCTGCGGATCGTCCGCGTAACGGTCAAACACCGTCAGGGAGACTTTGTTGTTTCGTTTGATGTTGCGCGTGTGCTGCGCCAGATCGCTGATTAACATCACCGGCTCGCCGGCGTAATTCAGCGCGTAAGGCACGATGGAACCGAACGGATAACCATCCACATCCACGGATTGCGTGGAGAGCACTCCGGCGTTTTGGTGATGGAGCAATCGTCTTGCGATAACGGCTTTGTCGGACATGTTTTCTCTCTCTACCGCCTTCTGCGGCGCGACAATTGCGTGCAAGGATACACGTCAATGATCTCGTCCCGCATATAGCGTCCCTTTGAATCCGCCGCCATCAATTCCTTGTAGACCTTCGGCGGCACGTTTTCGTAACAATACGTTTGCCCGCTGTTGAACACGACTTCCAACACTCGCGTCTTGGTGTCGTAGCCGACGGCATGAATCATGCTGGATTCGACCGTGGTCAGTTTCATAGGCTTTCCTTTCCTCACTTTTTTAGCGGTTATGCCGCTTTCGCTCCCAACATCCGAAGCGTCTTCGCCTGAAT
>LSQA01000101.1_pt1 | contig 13862 bp, 11 predicted proteins | sample 651271 | NCBI WGS metagenome assembly LSQA01 (sample SAMN04438314, study PRJNA306036) | termite gut metagenome | isolation source: viral DNA filtered from gut of termites from termite colony 3 | host: Coptotermes formosanus | place: USA: New Orleans, Cypress St. | collected 2013-06-21 | reverse complement strand
GGATAGGCAAGACCACTAACGCCATGGAGTGGGCAGTCAAGGATTGGCTACGCAATCGCAAGCAGTTTATTTATTTACGGCGCAATACTGCGGAGTTGCCGCTTTTACACACCTTGTTTGACAATCTATATAGTTTGGCGGGCAAGCCCGACACCGCCAAAAAATTTGCATGGATTAAGGGACTGGAGTTCGACTATCGCGGCGGCGTGTTCTACGTTCGCGAAACTGAAAAGGAAATACCTGGAATTGATGGGACTGAATATGAACTAGATAGCGGGGTTAAGAAAACGCCACGAAAACATATCAAGGGCAACAAACAGGGTTGGGAAATAATGGGATATGCATTTGCCCTTGCGAAGCAACAGGACATCAAGAGCAATCCGTTTCCAGAGGTCAACAAAATTATTTTTGATGAGTTTATTTTGGAAAACAAGCGGCAAAGATATATACCGCAGGAGTTTGAATTGTTGATGAGCGTGTACGATACTGTTGACCGTGACCGCAACGAGGTTAGACTAGTAATGTTATCCAATAGCGGGATGTTAGCTAACCCCTATTTTCGGGCTTATGGCGTTAAGTTAACGGATATGGAAACATATGGAATAAAGAAACGGCGCAAGGGGAAAGTACTTATTGAGTATGTAGACCCAACGTCGGATCTTGGCGAAACGGGCAAAAGACCGATTGACGATATCGCAAGTACTAGGTATATATCATATGCAAGCCAAAATATGTTTGCGGATGGTAGCGAGGTTAATATTGCTCCTGTGCCGCGAGGGTTACATCCCAACAGGTGTTTCACAAGCCGCGATTGGGAGTGTACATTATATATGGACAACAACAAGCGGCTGTTTTATGTCGCGTCTGGATTGCGCATTGATGTAATTAAAAACACCCTCGCGTTAGAGTAGCCAAATATCTTGTTTAGCCTGTATTTTTTTACAGCTTTATCCATATCCAATAATATCCCACAATAGCAAGCGTAGCCGCCGCAACGCCCGCCAAAATATCCAAAACAAAGGCTATGAGCAAAGGCGGGTAGGAGTATCCCGACAATACATCACGTACAAACGTTTTCCAACGCTCCAACATGTCCGTGGCTTTACTCATAGCCGCACCCGCTAAATGGGGTATCTATACCATAGCCGATTTTGGCGGCGTGGGAAAAACACTTATCTACTGCTTGTACAATCTGCGTATCCAAATCCCCTAACCGCTCGTATCTCTCCAGCTCCGCAACCGCTATATCCATGTTGCTCTCGCCCTCAATATAGGTAGTCTCATAGTCTACCCCCTCGTTGGCATAGTCGTTAGTGCCTTTTAACTGTGCCTGCGGGTAGTCGCTTTTGACAGTCCTTGATTTCTGGCTGGTATCTTTTCCAGTTTTTAGGTCAAGGGAATATACCACATACGCCCTTGCCCTGCTCGCCATCTCATCCGTGAGTGTCCGCACGATAAATCGCCGAAACTCCCACGGGTAATTGCTCCCAATCTCGCGGTGTCCGTAACTCTGTACAATCCTGCGGTTAATCCTCTGTCGCGTCAATGTTGCCAGTTCCCTGTCCAAGATAACAGGGATAACCCAATCATCCGCGCCCCAGTCAAATCCCGACTTGATAAGCTCGTCAAATACTATAGTGTCCTGCGCGTGAAAATCATTCATTGTTATTGTTTCCTTTTTCTGCCATCGGCTCTGTGTCAAGCGCGGTAGTGGTTACGCCTTGCCCAATTAGCCCCAGTCTTGATTGCTCTGCGATAGAGTTATTAACCCTATAATCGTCTGATATATCGTCAATATTCCAAACTACCTCAATATCGCCGTTAAATCCATTTTTTGCCAGTATCTCGTTGTACCGCTCCAACGCTTTGCGGCGTGGCTCAAGATACCCGAGCCTTGTTAATGTTATCTCGTCCGCATTGGTGGCCATCTCGTTGTACGTCATTACCCTTGTTGTATTTTTGTATACGTCCTCTATGTAGGTCAACCCCAGTATTGATTTTATCTCGTTGTATACCGTCAGTTTTTCCTTGCTGTAGCTTTCAAGTAAGTTTTTTACATTTGTGTCAATACTGGACATTTCCAGCCCCTCGCGGAAGCCCTTAATTGCCACGGTAAAAGGTCTCTGCATACCTATATCCCGCATGAGATTTTCCAAATCCTGTATTTGTTCTTCGCGTCCCGAAATGATATATGGCACTTGCAATTGTTGCATATTCGCGGCGTATGCCATATCAAGAGTGGCAAGCCGCGACACCAACGGCACGACGCGAGCCGCAAGGCAAAATCGATTGTTGTTGTCAAACAAAAACACGCCGTTGTCCTCGCCCTGCGGCAGTCCGCTAAAATCGCCGCCAAGCTCTCCAATATCGCTGTTGTTGTATATTTCAAATCTTAATCCATTTTCTCCAATATATTCCACCACGGACGGCTCGCCATAGATATCAAGCCCCATTTTAACGCATTTGCCCGACAACGGCACTCCCATGTACACGGCAAACGCCCCAAAGCCAAGCAGAAACATAATTCTTTCAAAATATGGCAAATTTAGTAATTTTGCGTCCTCGCCTGTATATTTGAACCGCGTTGTTGCCAGCGACATTACCCTTTCCATATGGTACGCGTAAAATCCCGAGTACTGCGCCGAGTACTCCACAGCCTTGTACGCCTTGGACCCTGGAGCGGTCATGCTTCCCCAAAACTTATTGTTGGCACGTCTTTTGCTTCTTCTGCTCATTAAACCACTCCTTCCAAATTTTGGAATAAATTAAGCCCCGCCGCGATGTCCTCTGGACTGCTCCAGGCGTAAAATCCCGATGGCTGTATCAATCCCGCCTTGAGTATCGCCTTGTTGCTCTCATTGATATTTTTGCCGACCACCGTTACATCGCCCAACCGCCAATATGTGCATTGCTTTGCAATCTTGAGGTTTTGCGGCGCAATAGTGCCTAGTATATTATACCCTGTATAGCCTTTGCGCGCAAATTTTGCCGCCGCCCTCATAATACAATCGTCGCTTGCACGCTTAACGCCAATCTTGTATCCCATCGCCCGCGCCCCCTCCATGTGGGACGCTTCACCGACTTTTGCGATATCAGCCGCATAGGCTTCCGCGACTAGTTCCGCTTTTTTCAGCCCCCGTTTACTGGCTTCCAGATATTTCCTGAATTTAATATCCGCTACCCTGTCGGTGCAATCGTCATACCCAGCGTTATAGTCATAATCCGCCGCCGTGTTTTCCGCCGCCAGCGTCTGCGCCGCATTGGTTACCGCCGCGCTGTACTCCCTGCTGGCGTTTGCTGTGTCCGCGCCGTAATTGGCGTTGGCTATCTGGTCATCCACCGTCTTGTTGCGGGTCTGTTTCGCTTTCACATTGTCGGTGGTATTTTTTGCCATATTGGTTATGTTTTTTGGGTTTTCGCCGCCCGAACCGTCCATTTCATTGTTGCGGCCAGTCTGCACCCCATACATCGCGTTGCGATAGTGCTTGCTGCATTGGTCTTTTATCTCCCTCTGCATGTTGCCCATTATCGCGCTATACATAATTTGGTTTTTTGCTAGCATTACGGCGATTGACGGCAAATCCCCGCCGACGCTCGCCGCTTGCATACTGCCCGTGTCGCTCTCGCTCGTTTTGCCGTTTTCGGCAGAGTTTATGGCAAGTTTCCCAAATCCTGACAAAGCCGCGCCGCCGACATAAGCCGCGTTGGAGTAGCCGCTGTTCCAATTGTATTTCCATAGTCTATCGTCATTTTCATTTCCCTTGTCGCGGGTATCCTTGTTGGTATTATTTGTAATTGTGTTGACTGCCGTTGTATGCCGTATGCTCTCCACTCTGTCAGCCGTGATTTTTTTGATATCCTCATCAATATTTGCCTTGTTCCGCGTATTGCTAAGTAGCGCGTTTGCCCGAGTGTTCGCTGCGCTGTTGTTTTTGTTCGTCAACGCTGTCCCCGCGCTCCTGTTTTCGTTCGCTTGCCTTGCTCCCGCGCTACGTTTCTTGTTCGCTCTTGCTGGCGAAATTTTCAAATTTGACTTCCGACGCTCTCCGTACATTTCAAAATCCGCCCTGTTTTTTTCAAGCGCGATTTCCGCGTCCAAAATTGCATTTTTTGCCTTTATTTTTGCAAGCTCCAGTTCCGCGCCCCTGACATATACGCCGTATATAGGAATATCAATATCAAGGCTGGTATTTGGCGTGTTAAGGTCTAGCCCCGTTACAATGCTTGACTTGTCAACCTGCACCATTGACACGCTAGCCGATTGTGTGCCGCCGACGTTTTTCAGCCCCGCTAAAAACTTGACCAGCGGGCTGTATATCAGGGCTGTAACGCCTATCTGGCTAGTACTGGTAATATTTTCTATATCTATTTCTATGTTTTCGCCCTGTTTGCCAGATATTGGGGATATTACCGCTTTGGCAAACATGGAGGTATACAGCTTGGTTATCCCCTGATACTCCGTGGGATATCCGTACATCCCACGCGACAATGATATATGGTAAACGCTTTCATTTTTTGGAAAAGCCTTGTAAATAGATATCCCGCCGACGTTTCCCGCGCTTTGCAGATTTATCCATTTGTCTGACAAAAGATAACAGCACTCACAGGATTTGAAATTCAGCGGGTTATTGGCGCGTTGCCAGTCGCAAAACGCCCCGATGTCGGCAATCGCCACAGCCCACAGGCTGGCGATTGGGTAGCTATACCCAAGCCGCGATTGTACGGTGGTGATAGATATCCCGTCCCGCGCGGCGTTGACCTCGTATGTCTGTGCGCTCTCGTATTTGCCATCAGTCCGAGCCGCCCAGCTGATATCGTACAGGTCATTGTTGGAAACGGTCATGCTGTCCGATGTCATGCTGACGGTCAAATCCCCCGCGCATGCGAATACCGCGTACATGTTGCCAGTCATAAGGTTTGCAAAAGCCGCGCCAGTTTTTGAGCCTTGAGAAACTTCTATTTCAGGTTCAGGATATGTTAGGTATCTTGTATTGTTTATTGGGTCTGCGAGAAATGTATCAGTTTTTGGCGCGGCTTTTGCAAACCAATGCCCTTCTAAAACCTCTGCATTTGCAAAGGTCACGTCAGGCAAAAAAGTAGTCCACGTGTCCAATTCTATTGTCAATTCAACGGTTTGCGGCGATAGCAAATTAATTCCCTTTATAAAATAGTAGAAAAATTCGCGCCTGTAAAGCCCTTTTCCGCTGTCCTCTATCCAGTCGGGCAATACAGGCTGTTTGACCTGCAAATAGTTGAAATTGTATGCAACATCATACGCAAAATCAATTTTTATTTTCCCTGTATGCCCGAAAGCGTTTGAAAAAACCTCCAAACCTTTAAGCAATGGGTATTCCGCGTTGGTAATGTAATGAGTGTCCGACGCTGGCAAGCCCGCAAACCATTGCTCGCGTTTTTCCTGGTTTTCCCAAGCCACAACGTTGTGATACTCTGTGTCCCACGGCACGCTGCAAAGCATAATGTGACAATCTTCTGAATATTTTGAAAAGTCTACCGTGTCGCTGGTGCGGGTCTTGCCCGTGTCCACCCTCTCTATATATGGGTATGTAGCCATTACATCACCCCCTGTATCTGTATTTCCATATCGTCAAAATTTCCAGAAACTGGCATGTTGTGGGACGTACACACGCCCATATGCCCGCCGCCGTCAACGCACATGCACCCCAGTACTATATCAAAATCTGTAAAATCAATGTTTGCCCCCGCGAAATACCACGTAAAATCGCGTGCGGGGCATGTGACAACGCCAGCGGGGTTAATCCGCACGGTGGCAATAGGGGTTATCCTCGCAACGCCGCCAAAATAAGCGCTGCCGCTAGCCCAATAGGTGTCATAATCTGTATCGCTGTATTTTTTGAGCACCTGCCCCGCGCCGCCGCCCGCTGGCACGCCCTCGCCCTGCTCCCCCCGCGATGGCAAACCAGTATCAACGCCGCCAACCCACCAATTGCCGTTATTGCCGACCTGCGGGGTCGCGCCGTCCGTGCCGTCCTGACCGTCCGCGCCGTCCACGCCGTCCTGACCGTCCCGCGCCCTTGCCATTACGCCCGTATCCGCGCCGTTAATCCACCAGTTATCATTACTGCCAATATATGGTGTTGCGCCGTCCTGCCCGTCCGTACCGTCCGAGCCGTTAACGCCGTTAACGCCATCCTGCCCGCTCGCCTTAACGCCTGTGTCTATCCCGTCAATGTACCAGTTGCCATTGCCGCCGATTGACGGCGTGCCGCCGCTCGCGCCGTCCATGCCGTTAGTGCCGTTTGCCCCGTCAACGCCCCGGGCCCTCACGCCCGTGTCTACGCCGCCGATGTACCAATTGCCGTTGACGCCGATTTGCGGGGTCTCGCCGTCCGCGCCGCTCTGCCCGTCCGCGCCCCGCTCGCCGCGAAACTGCAACCCCAGCCATGTTGCGGGATTGGCAGTCTGGCAGATGTATATTTTGCCGTCGATAGTGCAGTAATATGCGTCCTTGACATCTGGAGCGATTGGCAAATCCTGCGGGGTCGGCACTATCCCCCGTAGGTTGAAGCCTATGCCGTCCTCGCCGTCTTTTCCCGCCCACGGCGAAAAGTCCCAGTTTTTGCCATTCCAGATGGCAAGCTGCCTCGCGTATGCGCCGCCTATGATATAGTATGCGTCGGACTGCTCCGCGCTAGACGGCAACGCGCTATCGTTCGCCGTCTCGCCACGGTAGTTAATGCCTACATATTTGACAGCTATATCGCTCTCGCCTATGTCGTTGTATGGGTATTTGCTCATTGCGTGCTCCTATTATATTGACCAGCCGCCATATATATGTATTGTGGATGTTATGGAGGTAATTGGAGTTTTTGTATTATTAACTGGCAATATTGGCGAAAATCTCCATTTATCTGTATAGCTAACCGATACCGCCGCGTTTGCAAAAATATTTTCCGCGCCAAAGCCCAATAACGGGATAGTAACATATTGGTTATATGGGCTAAAAGCGTTAAAAATACTGTTGGGTATCTCCATTAATGAGCTATCGGCAGTAGGTCGTATATCCACATTTTGCAGTACGGGCAATGAGATATCTATACCAACATATCCAATTGTATCTCCGCTTGTATATGCCGCTCCCGCTAATCGTAAATTTCCGTTAAAAAATAAAGGTTTTGAAGTGTCTATTATAGCCGCGTTGCAATATGGCAGTAAGTCAATCGCTGGTATAATGGATATAATCGGCGTGCTATTGCCGCTACCCCCGCCAATGGCTATCAATGGACTAGTAGGCGTACCATCCCCTAACAGCGAGCTATCATGATACACCTTATCAAGCCCTGTTCCGCTGTTAATTACTGTCAGCGGGTTTGATGGCGTGCCATTGCCTGTAATGGTAGTTCCATCCACCTCTACATATTTAAGGCATTGCGATATTTCCGTTTCAAGATTATAAATTTTTATCTCAATATCAGCCACTTTCGCGTCGATTTCGCCAAGGTGTCCGTTGACCGCCGCCGCAAACTCGTCAATGTCAATGGTTATGTTTTCGCCGTTGCCCGTTACCCTGACATACTGCGAGCCGACAAACGTTAAAGTCCAGTTCGATATTTCGCGGGTTTCTGCGTTGTACTCCACCCACTTGATGGCGGTGTCCTCTATCTGTATATCGGTGACTACGCCGTAAAGTATCAGGTCGGACAGCAAATCCTCCAGAGGTTTCAGTCGCCCGTCAAACTCGGATATCGCGTTGCCCTGCCTTGTGATTTCCTCGCGCAACATTTCGCAGTAGCCTGTCAGTTTTTTGATAATTAGGCAAATCCTTTTAACACGTTCTTCTGCGCTGTAAACGTCCCAGTAAAATTTAGGCAAAAGGTCTGGAACTTGCGCCGCGAACGCCAAAAACCTTGGAATTAGATGGTTTATATACATGTTTCAAATCTCCCTTTACAGGCGTTGGGATGGTTATTTGTGTAAAATTCGCTTTCGAATGGCGAGTTTCCGAAATTCTGGAAGCGCGGCATTTGCGGGGTGACAATATCCGTTGCCCAGCGCGTAGCCCATATAATCACCGCCTCGCGCAACAGCTGCTCCACTCCATCGTCAGTATAGCCTGCCTGCATGGCGGCAAACTGCCACCACAGGGGAGTGCCTATCGCTTCGCCGCTCTCCGTCACCGTCTTGTGGTAGATTTCGTTTGCAACCCTCGCCGAGTTCGGCAAATTGTCCCATTGGTATTTTGTTATCATTTTTTAATCTCCTTGGAGTACTTTATATCTAGCGCATATACCAAGTCCGCTATCGCGTCGGTGTTGTTCTGTATGATTTCGGACAGTTTCGCTAGAAACGTGCGTTTGTCATAAAGCAAGTAAACGCAAATCGCAATTGGGAAACCTAGATTGGCTATTATGTTTTCAATGCTTGTGCTTTCCATTTTATGCCTTTTCAATTCATGGCGGCACAGCGAGTAACTGCCATGCCGCCATATCCAAGGAATGTAACTTACTCTATCACCTGCAAGGCCATTGATGCCGTGTACTGCCCCGTTAGTGCCGATGGGTCGTCGGACGGGTCGTAATATGTCGTTGCCATGTCTATTATTATCAAGTCACCGACCGCGATGTTGTCCTGCACATGCAGTTTGCCGAGCCTGTCAACATACGTCTTGCTGGTTTTGGGCTTGGAAGTATCGCCGCCGCCCTCTAGTATACGTATCTTGTACGACACGCTATCGGGCAACACCTCCACAATGCCGTCGGGGTCGTAGTCTGGCGTGTTGCTTGACACCGAGCCGATAAGTTTGGAAATTATTTTGTACGGCGCAACCCTTGCAGCCGCAATGCTGTATTCCTCGCCCGCTGGCTCGCCATCAGACGTTACCATTGTAGCCCTTAGCTCACTTGGTGACATTGTGACTACTGGGACATTTGTTTGGGGACTATTGGTAAACATAATCGCGGGGAATGCGGGTGACATACTGTATACGCCCCACTTGTGCAAGTAATAATTAGTACTGCGCTGCTGTGGATTGTAAAAACTATCAATCTCATCCACATAATCAGAGCAAACAAACCACGATTTAGGAGCAAGTATAGCTTGACAGTTATTAATTGGAAACTCTGGAATAACTATAATCCGTTGCTTGACATCCGCCGCCGAAACGTTGAACGCCGACGCAATGACATTGATGTCAATGTTTGCCATTACCGCGCCCGTGACAAACAGCACCATCTCGTTGGAGTTCGCCCACACGGGCAAGCCAAGTTTATTATATTGCGCACATGTTGCAATGTTTGCAATCGACGGTATGAGCTTCCTTGTTTCCCAGACAAATCTCCTGCTTGACATTCCGTTCATGTCAAAATTTGTCAAATCGTCAACCTGAACGTCGTAAAAGCCAAATTTGCTGTGGTATTTCGCAAATAAATGCGTCATTATGTTGTACTCGTCGGCTTCCGCGCTGTTGTACGCGCTGTCAACTATTGACGCTACATAGTCAACCAGCCCCGTTGGGGTTAGAAAACTCTTTTGAAGTTCCATCCTGTTCACCGTAAAATCGTATCTGTCCTCGCGGTTAACGGTATGGAAAAAGGCTTCGGATTTTGGCTTGTTGACTTTCAAAAGCGTGTTGGCTTCGAGGTCGTAGCCGTGCGCCTTTATAAGTTTGGTATGGATTTCCTCGATTGTATCGCCCATAGTCAAGCCGTCTTCTTTTAGAAAAGCAAGCGGGTTTTTCCATCTTCGGGTTTTCACCCTCACCGCGCCAATGCGCGTTATGAGCGCGTCGCAAAACTCGTTGTAGGCGGGTGTGTAGGCAAATATGGCGCGTCCCACCGCCGCCCCCGTTTCGTCGGTCTTACCGTCCATCATGTACTGCGTGGCTTCTGGCACTCGCTGTTGATAATCTATAGTGCCTTGCAGCCTGATACTGTCAAGCACCGTTGCGTTAGTTGTCGTTGCCATTTATTTTTTCCTTCCTTTTTATAACTTAATCGCTAAATTCTATTTTTTCAAACTCTATAACATTGTCTTTTTTCTGCGGCGTTAGCGTGCCCGTCTGCGGCGTTAGCGGGACCGTCTGCGCTGTCTGCGTTGTGCTGTCGCTGTTAAAATTGCCCGTCTTTATCAGCTTTTCGATTGCCTTTTTCATAAGGTCGATTTCGCCCGCCTGCTTCGCGACCTTTTTCATAAGTTCGTCGTTCGCCTTGTTTTCTGAATTTTCAGGCTCTTTCAAAAATTCCGCCAACACGTCATCAGCTTTTTTCTGTTCGTCGGCTTCGGCTTCCTTTTCGGCTTCCTTTTCGGCTTCGGCTTCCTTTTCGTCTGGCTTTTTATCTTCGTTTTCAACTGGCTTCTTGTCTTGTTCGCTCATTTTTTCCGCTCCTGTAAATTCGTTACAATAATTTGTTATGTACAATCTATCATAGTTTATATCATTTGTCAAGCGTTTTTTTTCGGGATTGCAAAAAAAAAATCGGAGCGGTGTAAATGCCGCTCCTAGCACGCCAGCGGATATACCGCCCCGCTGGCTTGTAACTCGGACTTGCCATCGCCCTCTGCCCCTTGTGGCACGTGGGGTTATAGTGCCGCTATGACCGCTCGCCCCTGAGGTGGGGCTTCCGTGTGATTTTTGCGCCGCCGTCCCATAGCCGACTTTGGCAACCCATTTCGGAGGGCTATAACTCTATCCCGTATCAGATTTGATTGCGGGGCTGACACCCCCTAAAATTTGGCAGTTTAACGACTTGCCAAGGTCGTTATGGTCAATAGGTATTATTCGCGCCGAATCCGCGCCTACTTGTATTTCAAGCTTTTCCCGTCTACGACGGCATACTTGGTATAACCCATTTTTTCAGGTCTACCCCTGTCATAGTGGCTTCCGCCTTTGCCTGACGGACTGCCTTTTGGCGGTGCTGTACTGTCTTAACTTATAATCCTATTATATATGATAAAAAAACGTTTGTCAAGTGTTTTTGAAAAAAAATAATTTTTTTTTTTTTTTGCTCAAAATCCGTTGCCCGATTGCGTCTTGCTGGTTTCGAGATATTTAAATTTGGCAATCTCTGCCATTTCCGCAAACGTCCAATCGCTGTTGATTGTGCCGTCCGACAACACCGCTACATGTCGCAAACTACTGTCTATTATGCGCCCTGTGGCGGGATATAATAGTTGGCAATATGGAGTGTCGCAATGAGTATCTGCATTATATCCGCTGTTGCGCCCGATTTTGTGCGTCATTTTGTTCGTTTCGGTTTCTAAAAAATGGATTTCATCGGCTGTAAACCAATGCGCCATGTTGTACACGTCAGGCTCTAGCCCCCAAGCCGCCAAGTCCCGCATAGCCTTTGTCGCGATAACGTTCCGCGCCAGCCCAGAGTTGACAAACTCATATTTACATGTTTTGGTATCTGCGTAAAAATATGTTTTCGCGCCCTTGGTCACAAAAATATCGCCGATGCTCTCCCGCTCCAGATACCCCAGCGGGTGTTCCGCGCCCCTACAGTCGACAGGGGCAAAATCGCGGGGTGTCAATCCATGGTGTTTCGCCGCCCGCTCTATCGCTTCCGCTTTCATTTTGTTAAATTTTTCCACCAGCCCCGCCGCATAGCCGCTATATAGCTCTATGCCCTTGTGGCTGTCGGTATCGCCATATAATGTATACTGGTTGCCCGTGGTGTCGCGGAGCAACAGCATTTCGCGCCGCGTGTAAGATGTGACATACGCCGCCCACCGCTTATCGCCGTACCGCTTGATTTTGTCGGGATTGTGCTCGTACTTGCCTGACTGTCGGTTTTTGGATATCCCAAGGCTGTATAGATTGTAACTGTTGTACGCTTTTCTAACGTGTTTTTCCGCGTCCCGCAATTGACGGGGCGATAAATGTATGTCCATGCCGTCGTCAATCTCCAAATCGTCAAATACTATGTCCATCGCCAAATCGCCGTAAACCGCGCCGTTTATTATAGTTTTTGACTTCATGTATATATCTTCTTTGCCCTCTACGTCCTTTAATTCCGTTTTGAGTTTATAAAGCCTTAACAGTTCGGTCAAAAACGGTTTGGGAACATATCCCATCTTGTAAAAGTGTCCAGAGTGCAAAAAACATAATCTAAAATCGTAGCTGTGTTTTATCATGTCAAAGTCAACGTCATTGATTGCCTTGACGTGGATTATATCGCCATGGGTAATGTATCCATTTGCGTCGTACTCTATGGCGTTGCCGTCGGTCATGCAATGGTTCAGCACTTTTCGGATTATTGGCGATTTTCCAGGCTTCAGCTCCAGTTTTTCAAAAATCACCGAACCTGTAAAGCCTAAACCCTGTTTTAGCATTTTCTCTATTTTTTCGAGGGGAAAATCGGTAAAGTCTTTGTTTGCTATCTCTATGTTTTTGCCAGTCGGCATTTTTTGCAAGGCTAAGGCGGTAGGATACGCGCTCGTCATGTCCACCGCAAACATTTCATTTTTTGCCTTGATATGTGGGATGTTGCGTCGCGACAACTCTGTGGCGGCATTGCCGTATGCAACAATCTTGCTTGAGTATATGGGATTGTGGTACACCATCCCGCCCGCAAAAGACGCTCGGACACGCTCATATTGGACAGGGTTAAGCCATCCCTTTTTTAACTCCATCGCGAGGGCTTCGGTTTCGCCGCGCTCTCTAATATTTTTTATTATTTCCATCCTTGCGTTTGCGGTTTGCGTCAACCTTAGATTTTGCCAGTCTACATCATATCTGCGGCATATGCCTTTTATAGCGTCACACAAGCCAAGTACATCATTAAGTGCATAGGCTATTTCATCCTGTGATAGAGGGGTGTCTTGATATCGCTTTTTTGTATAATCAAAATCGCCCAATTTTTCAAAGGGTGTTTCGGGGGCATATTCCGCGATTGAGCGGTCAAGGGAAAGATTAAACAAGCACAATGTGTCTACAAACTGTATATTTTTCAAAGCCTTAGCCGATAAAATTTTTGTCCTGACTATAAATTCGTCGTGGTAAAGACGCTCGCCATCGTCATAAAAGCCAAATGTATTGTAGTAGTCAAACGTGAGATTGTGGACTGCGATTTTTACGGTTTCAATCCCAATGGCTTCCGCTACGTTGTCAATTTGCCTTAAAAACTCTAAAAATTGGCGGTAATTGCGCAGTATGAAAGCCGTGTTTCCAATGGCAAACTGATACATATATACACAATTTGAAAACTTTTCAAGGTTCGCCGTTGTTTCCGTGTCAAACGCCGCTATGGTGTTGGGCTTCAAAATCCCCGCCAGTACATAGGATATGTTGCGGATTGCTCCCCCATCGTCTAGGTTGTCAAATATATAATATGACGCGCCGCCTATATATGGCACATGTTTCATAATTTCTCCGCTTTCAATGCCAGCTAATCTACAATCCCGTGGTCGCGTTTGAATTGTTGCAAGCTGTTTGCAAGATTTTCAAAACTCATGTCCCGCATATCGCCGCCCGATGTCAGTTTGTCCGCTGTCGCGTCCATTATTTCCATCATTTTTGACACTTCCGTATCGCCTGTAATTTCGCCGCCTGTCATTTGTTTTAGCAAATCTTTGTACAAAAAATTGAAATTTTGCTCCATTGCGTTATAAAACTGTTCAAACTTTTTGTAAAAATTATTAACGTTTCCGTACCTATTATCAATCACTTGTATCATTTTTGTTGACACTCGCGACGTTGATATATTCCCGTTTTTGTCGCGCAGTCCGAAAGTCCTTGCAATTGACCTTTTACCATGGTAACATCATCCAGCAAAGCCCTATGGGATTGTCTCTTATACTGGGACAATTATGACGGCGAAGCGAAATATGACGTATACGCCACCAACAAAAAAATCCCATCCCGTGCAAACAAGGGGCAGACC
>LSQA01000100.1_pt1 | contig 14042 bp, 18 predicted proteins | sample 651271 | NCBI WGS metagenome assembly LSQA01 (sample SAMN04438314, study PRJNA306036) | termite gut metagenome | isolation source: viral DNA filtered from gut of termites from termite colony 3 | host: Coptotermes formosanus | place: USA: New Orleans, Cypress St. | collected 2013-06-21 | reverse complement strand
GTAACATACCTTGCCAACGAAATTGGAATTTTCGTACTGCTTTATCAAAAGAAGTCCAAGCCAATTCACAATCGGCATATCCATTATTGCCATTTTCTTTGTGCCAAACAATCCAACAACTTGAATCATAAGCCATACGACTGATAAAATGATTTGCGCCACAAATAATTTGGTTCTTGGAAACCCGTCTTAATTCTCGAAAATACGCCATTGGGGGGGGCATTTTGTCCCACTCTTTGCGGTCGTATGTTTTGCATACTGTAAGGCTTTTCCCATATTGCGTGCCACCACGTTGATAATCACCTGCACCGATTCCATACGGCGGGTCGCAAATGGCAAGATCGTAAGAATTGTCCAGCAATGATTTCATTACTTCCATGCAATCGCCTTGATGCAAGGTAATGTTTTTGAATATTTCCATCACTTTACAATGTTATAGATTGCTTTCGTCAAGCGAATATCATACAAAGCATTGTGCAATGCTTCATCTTCCACATTCACACCCAAGAATTTTGCAACGGTCGCCAATTTGAAGTTTTCCATTTCGGCGCGGCGGTCTGCAAGACGGGAGGAAGCAAGAACCATCACATCAATAGAGTTTGACCAAAACCACGAACCAAAGTAGTTGTCGCTATTCTGCAAGAAAAAACCTCTCAAAAACTGATTGTCGAACGCGGCATTATTGTAGCCAACCAAAAAGAATTTGTCGGTCTTGTTGTATTTATATACATACTTGCCAAGCATGGCGACAAAATCACGATATACCGCATCCATGGGCGGGTATGCCATAATTTGTTCGCGGGTTACGCCGGCAACCTGCAAGGCTTGTTCTTCAATCAATGCCTTGGGGTTTGGCTGAACATGAAAGTCAAATTGTTCCTTGCTTTCACCATCAATCACAACTTCACCGCTTATTTGGTGAATACCGTTTTTGCCGGGGTTCGTTCCGGTCGTTTCCAAATCGAAAAATAATAATTTCATTATGCTAAATTGTTTTATATTAATACATTGTTACGAAAATAATCTATATTGTTGGCTGTATGCGGATATGCGCTTGTTTGCCATATCACAATACGTTTTTGAAATTTCACTTCCAAGGTATTGTCGATTATTCATCAATGCAGCAATCGCAGTCGTTCCACTCCCCATAAATGGGTCGTAAATTATATTTTCAACATCTGAAAAAGCATTTATCAATAAATTTGGCATTTTTATTGGAAAACATGCAGCATGTATATCGTTTGTTCTTTTGCCTCGGCCGAGGCGCAAAATGTTGTCCATGGTTCCACGGTTGAATCGTGCGTTTTGAATCGTTCGCCCACAAATACCATTCGATTCAAGAATCAATATCAATTCATAGCAACTATTTAATACCCTTTCACCCATTGCAGGTTGTCCATTTTTTTTATCCCAAATGATTATATCTTTGATATAGTTGGAAAAATCACCTATCATCTTAAAAAATGCTTCTTTTGAACCGGAAACAATTTGAATATTATAGCATATAATTTTAGAAACACGTAGTAATTCATTCATCACGTTTGAATGAAAATTGTAAAATTCTTCAATTGGCATAGCATCATCAAAATACTTGTATTTCACGCTGAAATGTTCGCCTTTTTCTCGCGTTGAATATTGCCCATTTCTAATTCGTGTGCGCATATTATATGGTGGTGAAGTAACAACCAAATCAATACACTCATCCGGCATTTTCCGCATGGTATCAATGCAATCTTCGTTGTATATTTTATTTATTTCCATATCCGAATCATATTTTAGAAAGCCACTGTTCCCATATCCGGCTTGCAATATGTGCAACCATTACCGGTGGGACACTCATACCACAAACGTAATGCACCAATTGACCGGCAAAATTGTAATCTTGCGGAAAACTTGACACTTTGCAAACCTCACTTTGTCCAAAAAATTTCGGTTTTTCAAAATGAATAGGACTTGAGGATTTGGAAACAATAGTAGGGCAAACATTATCCATGTATGCGTAAACTTGATTGAAGTTACCTAATCTTTTATACAATTTCATAGTAGCCTGTTCTTGGCTTGAATCACCATATTCCCTATTTTCCCATAAAGTACGCATAACTCCATCTCTTATTTCTTTTCCTGAATAGTCGGCAATTTCACGCATTGGAAACATCGGTTCGTTGAACTCTAAATTCAATTGTGGTTTTTGTTCAAACAAATTTATATTATACAAAAACGGTTCGGCAAGGTCTTTTCGCAAGCATACGAAAAATATTCTTTCGCGCCGTTGCGGAACTCCCATTTTTTGTGCATCCAACAAACAATGATTGCAATAATATCCAGCTTTGTCGAAAGCATCATAAATTTTACAAACATATTGAATGGCGCTTCCAATCAATAAGCCTTTAACGTTTTCAGCAACTACAACCTTGGGTTGCAACTTGGCTGCAAGGTCGATGAAATCAAAAAATAATGTATCCAATATTTGTTCGGCTTGCCCCTCACGAAATTTCTTTTTAACGCCCCACGCATCTTCACGGTCGCCCGAAATTGAGAATGTCGAACACGGCGGCGAACCATCCAAAATATCAAGGTTAAACAGTTCGGTGGGTAAATCATTACGCAGTTTGAAATCTTGTATCGGTTCAAGGAATGGAAATTTCGGGTCGTGATTCTGACAATAGGTGTACATCATGCGTTTGTCAATTTCGTTGCAACCGATTACATCAAAACCGGCAAGTTTATATCCCATTGTCGAACCGCCACCGCACGAAAAGCAAGAAAACACCGTGCCTTTATCTTTGGTAAAAACGGTATCTTTCAATGTCCAATTGTATGCGAATTTATGCTTTGTCATTAGTTTTATTTAATATACTTTCTACTCGTTGCGCCAACTCACGGAAATATGAGTTGTATTTTATTTCATCGTTATATTTATTCAGCATGTGAAGCATCGAAGTATGGTCGCGGCGAATATATTTTGCAATATTTGTCAGCCTCATTTTATTTTTACGGCAATGATACACGAATATCATCCGGGCAAAAAAACCATCACGTTTTCGGCTTTTTGTAGTATATTCGTTAAAACTCATACCCGTAACTTCGTGTATTGCATTTTGAATTTGCAACACATAATTTTGATTTCGTAAAATAGTCGATTCAAAACAAATATCTTTACCCAAGCGCATTGCAATATCATATTCGATACCCGCGCCGACAGAATTATTCCATCCTTCCAACATGTATATTGCATCACATTCTAAAAGGTTTTCAATGTCCCTGACAATATGTTTTTCCCAGCTTTCATTGAAAGAAAGTCCGTTTTTTGTAGGGTTTACCACTTCAAGCCCCAAATCTTTAAGAAGCATTTCGGCATCTTCAAATTTCGCAATTACATCAACTAACGGCAAACCTGTTATTTTACCTGAAATATATATCTTCATACTATAAATTAGTTTTACGTCTATCTTTTCCTTTGATTTCAAAATAGTTACACATTTCATTCAACCGGCTTGCAACCCTGTCTCCGTAACGTTCCGTGAATGTTTTATGGTTCATCGGCAAGTTGGATGTTATCAAGGTCATTTTGTCGGTGAAGTCGCCCTTGTATTCAAGTATTTGGCGCAACACATTAACCCGATTGCCCATATACAAGGATTCGGACGGTTCAGCCCCCAAGTCCTGAATACCTACAATCGACATTTTTTTGTATTTTTCAAACGTGCCGGTAGCAACGTAGTCATCACAAATGGCATCGGTGCGCACGTTTTGCCAATATAAGCACCGCTTTGTTTCGCCCATTTGAATCTGGAAGTTGAATACCATAGCATACGCCGACATGATTTCCAAAGCCCACGATTTACCAGAACCGGTATTGCCGGCAATATAAATACCGCTTTTAAGCCGTCCCGGAACAGTTTGTTTTGTTTCGGGGTCAAGGCATTGCATTTCTGTATCGCAATGTACCCACCGGATAAGATTTTCATACACAAACCGGTTTTCATCATCAATCCGGAATTTTGGGTTACGCTCTTTGCCGATACCGTTCACTATTTCAAACGACATTTCCATATCAACCGGTACATATTGAAAACGGGTGATTGATTGAAATAATCCCCTTTCTTGGATTTTTCCAAGAATTGCCGACATGTTTTCTATTCTTGCCATATATCGTTTACTTTTGAAGAATCCGACCCTTTTTGTTCGTTGTGCCGTTTTTCCCATGTTACAACCGCCGACCGCCAATCTTTCATCTTGTTTTTACCGACAAACCAATTTTTTGAAGTATAGAAAGCGACAAAGGCTTCACCATCTACCGAATAACCTTTTTCGGAAATATAATTTTTTACTTCATCAATAGAGGGCGGTGTAAAACGCTTGGCGTTTTCACTCTCTTTTAAAGAATCTTCTTTATTGTTCTTTCCTTTATTTTCCTTTTCTTTTATAGCATTGCAACCCATTCCATTTGCATCGTGTTTGCTTTGCATTTGCTTTGCACGTCTTGATTCCCAACTGTTTTTGGCGGCTTGTTTGCGTTTTTCGGCAATGTCGGAACGCTTTTCCAAGCGGTTGTTTATAGAGTTTGACCAAAACATTGTGCCGTCATTTTGGAACAAATCAAAGTCGTTTACTATTTTTTCAACAACCGTGCATTGCACGTGCAATGCAAATGCAATGCTTTTGCACGAAGCAAGCTGCATTTTGCCCCCTTGTTCGTACATTTGTTCTACAATACACCAAAACACACCGACACCCTCGCAACCGCATTCCATCAATACATTTTGCAATTTGGGGTCGTTACGTGCGCCAAAATCGTGCGAAAAAAAGAATGTATCTTTCATCTCATTGTTGCGAATATTAACCCCCGACCTGAACAAAAGCCCAAGTCAGGGGTATGTTGTTAAACTTCAATAATAGCAATGTCCGGCGCAACCTCTTTGATTTTCGCCAATTGCTCGTCAATCACTTTGTCGCGCAAATCTTCAAGCGTGGCTTGTGCGCCCGGCGAAAGCAATGTGAAAGCTACTTCACGCCCGTTGATACTGGCAAATGTTTCTACTTCCAACATTTCCGCCGGCATACCCTTGAAAATAGGTATGTTCAACGTAAATTTTTCGGGCAAGTTGGAATTGACCACTTGGGCGAAATTGTCCGTGCGGTCGCCATTTTCTTTGACCGAACGTTCAATTTTGTTGTTGACCGTTGCCGAAAAGTTCATCAATTCCGTAACCAATTTCATGTTGGTTGCAAGGTCGGGGAAAAACGCCCGATTCATTTTGAAGAACAAGCCTAAGTCGGTAGGTGTCCATACTTTGCCGGTGTTGATTCCAAATTCAACGAATTTCGGGTGTGCTTCCAACGTACCGGCAACCACGCCACGTAGGTATTCATTATCTTCGTTGAAAACCAACTTCAATTTGATTTCCTCGCGGTCGATAAACAACACGGAACGTTCTTGCGTGAATTGTCCCGTTTTTACACGCTTGATTAGATATTCCAACGGCGTACCAATCACGCCCGCAATATCTGTTTTTACCGGGGCTTTCGGTTCAAGTTCTTTAATCGCCGCACCCTCGCGGATAATTACTTCCGCCTTTGTTACGCCCTCACCAAGGACGATTTGCAATTTTTCATTTTCCATTTTTTTTGAAATTTGATTGTTAAATATTTATTTAGTCGTCCGTTTCTGTTTTGCGTGCCATTGAAAAAATTGTCGGTTGCAATTCATCGGCGGTTGCCGGACGAAGTTCTATTAATTCGCCATCGGAATTATAATATCCGGTTTGCCTTTCTTCTCTGTCAACGAACTTGTAACAAAGTTCACTGACATATTCAGCTTTTTGCCGAATATTGGAAACCATTACGCGGCGTTGCTCAATCAGCGGTTTTAACAACGCGCCAAAATAACTTGCTTGCGCTTTCTTTTCATCTTCGGTTTCCTCAATTTTCATTGAAAGTTCGGCAAGGTTTTCTTTGTATCCTTGCAACTGTTCGGGGGTAAAGGCTTTCATGTAGCCTTTGTTTTCTACCTTTTCGCAATTGTCTTTCAAAAAGGCTTCACGTTGCGCCCTGTTAGCGTACTCTTTTCCTAAATGCTTTTCCATAAATTGTTTTATTAAATGTTATTTGAATAATAAAAAGTCATTCCAAAGGTCGATGAATTGCACACCGAATTGTTTCGCTCTCGATTCCGTTTTAAAGCAAAGCCGAGAACCGAGAATCGCATACGCAGTCGTAGCCGTATGATTCGTACTCGCGCACACGAACCCCGCAGTATCATCGTTATAGACGAACCAAGGGAAATACTTCCATTGATTACGGTTTGAAAAATCGGGAACAAAACCATCCGCCTTGTTCCATGCACTCAAAGTCAAATGGTGTCAAGTAATTTTCATCGTCCGTGTCCAAATTCTAGTTGTTTTCTTCGATAATGTCCGTCATTTCATCGGTTGCATCTACTTTGGTATTAAAATTACAGATGACATCATTTGTGCCGATTCTTTTTAATTGAAACTTTTTCATTTTTTTGAAATTTTTGAATAATAAATTATTTGTTTTTCTTTTTCTCTCTCTTTTTCGCCGCGCATGATTTTGAACAACATAGCCCCCATCCACGCTTTACATTTCTATTGTCGGCATCATATTCTTTGCTGCACCACTCGCATTTTCTTTTCATTCTAAAATGGTGTTTTATTGAATTTTAATACCATACCTTTTTCGGCAACATGAACGGTTTTGCCCGTTGCTTTTTGGATTTCGGTTTGAAACTCCAAAGCGTTTGAATTGCTGTCGGAAAGGTGGATAAGTACAATATTGTTTACCGCCGACAAATCATTGGCTTGCAACGCTTCCAAACAAGTGTCGAAACTCATGTGGCTTTGAATGGTACGGTCGCGTTGTGCTTCCGGTATATTGCCGGCTTCAACATTTCTTTCCAAAATATCAAGCCGGTAATTGCATTCAATTAAAATGTTGCTTAATCCCTTGAATTTGTGCGCCAAATAGTAAGTGTCGGTGGCAAATAATATTGTACCCGTTTCAGGGTGATTAATTAAGAATCCGAAAGGTTCGGCGGCATCGTGCTGTGTGTTGAAAGGAAGAACCATAAAGTTTCCGATTCTTTGTTTTTCGTTTGCTTTCAGTCCTATTGGATAAAATTTAGGTTTCGCGTACATCGGAACAATACCCAAAGCGTTTATTGTACCCATTGAAGCAAATACCGAAATCCTTAAATCTAATGCACTTTGCACGTGTTTGGCGTGGTCGCCGTGTTCGTGTGAAATAAGGCATCCGACAATGCGTGAAATATCGAAATTAACCGCTTTTTTCACGTCTTGAAAGGAAATACCGCATTCTACAATCAAGGCTTCTTTACCGTTGTCAAACACGTAGCAATTGCCCGCCGAACTACTTCCGAGAATCTTTAATTCCATAATCAAAAGCCGGGTGTTTGTTGCCCCGCATTGTTTGCGGGTTGTATTATTTCGCCCGTTTCCGTATCCACTTGCATTGTTGTGGAATTGTCGCCATTTGTCGCACCGGCATCAAAACCGATTGTTTCTTTGTTGGCATTTTCGGTTTTTTCGCGTTCGGTTCTTTGGGCGGCATCTTCGTATTTTGGTTCTTGCCCGTCAATGTACAAGGGCTTGATACTCCAACTATCCGACAAAAAAGAATTTGTTTTATTTTTCTTTTTGCCCAAATAGGTAATTTCAAGCGGCGTTCCTGTTGGAATTTTAAGCGTTTCCAATGCACCGGTAAGGCGTTTGCTTGCTTGTCGGATAACTCTTTTGTCGCCATCTTTGACTTCAACAAAGTATATAACCGACAATTCAATGTCCTTGCCGCTTGCGGGGTCAATAGCTATTTCTTGGCGTATTTCGTTAAAGAACATACGCCTTACTTCACCCTCTTTTTCGGGTGTCCAATACTCGCCCGTCAATTCCAACGGTGCGGCTTTTGCGTTCGACAAATCGGGTAATTCCATCCCGAAAAAGTTGTTTGTTACAACTTGATTTTCATTTTTTGTTTCCATTGTTACGAAATTTATTTTAAGTTATTTATACTAAAAATGATAGCCTTGCAGTAGTACATGTCATCATCCATAATGTCGAATGTTGTATGTGGAATTTCCGTTTGGTATGTCCAAGAATAGCAATCACCGTCAGGGGCTTGTATTTCATCATTGCACCAAATAGCTTCAATGCAGTTATTGCAATCAGCTTGCACATCATCGTGATATGTAAGCATTGTTTTTTTCTCTGCATTCAAGAATTTTTTGAAGTCCTTGTCAAACCAAAATTTTTCACCCTCCCAACACGGTAATTCTTCACATGAAATCTTGCCGTTTTCGGGATAAAAGAAATAACACAAGTCATCACTTCCGCCCAAGACAACAGCCAAATTATTTTCTACCAATACGGGGTAATATTCTTCCGGTATATCCCTGTGGTACTTTATGCCGTTTAATTTTTCGGCTAATTCTTCTTTTGTCATTGCTGAAATATTTATTTGATTATTAATTCTTTATCGGTCGTTACAACAAGATTGACAATTTGGCTTTGCGTTTCGATAATTTCATTAACCGATTCGCGCCCGTCAATAAATATCGGCGCACTGACACCATGAAATTGAACCAAGGCATTGATAATATCAAGTCCGGCATTCACTTGTCCGGCGGTGTTGGCAACATCATACGGCACACCATTTACATACGGCACGCAAGTTTCAAATTCGTTGCCCTCGTTGGTATAGCCAAAAAGTTTGAACGTAACCTTGCGGAATAAACCGTTGATACGGCGTTCGCATTCGTCAATCCGTGCTTTGGTAAATTGCTGAATGGTGTATTCTTCACGTTCTACATCGGCAATTTGTTGGGCAAGGTCTTTGCCTTGGACTTCCAAGTTCTTAATTTCTTTGCCGTACTTTTCAATCAATTCACGCTTTGCCAATTGTCCTTTGATTTCATCGAGCTTGGCGGTCAATTCCCTTTTCTGATTTTGCAATTCGGCGGTGTCAATGGGTTGTGTGCCGGTTTCAAGTGTGGATTCAAGCCCTTTGATAACATCGCCCAATGTTTTGTATTCGGGCAATTCATCTGCAACAACGCCTTTTTCGTCCGCCATTGGCGTTTCGGCAAGTTGTTTTCGCAATGAAGCAAGCGTACCTTGTTGTTCTTTCAATTTGGCTTGCAAGTCGTTATCCTTTTCAACCAATTTGTCAGCTTCTTTATCCAACAATTCGGCTTCATCTTGCATACGCTTTCCGTTTTCCGTGATTGCGGCAAGGTTTTTCAGTTTCAATTCATTAAAATTTTCACGGTGTTTTTTGCCATTTTCGGCATTTAACCGTAACGCTTCATTATCCCAACAATTAATTTTGAACACGGGACATACAACACAACCGTTTTGTTCGGTATATTCCTTATCGTTTTCATCGTACCAATCTTTACGCAGTTTTTCAACGCTTTGTAACCTTGCCTTTATGCGGCTTTCCAAGTCTTGCGCATCACGTTGATTGGCGGAAATTGCACGTTCCAATGTTGCGATTTCGCTTTCTGCAACCTTGATACTGTTTTCCGTTTCACGGCGTTTTTCGTTTGCCTTGAAAACATCTTCACGTGCTTTGGTTTTCGCATCAAACAATACTTTTTGTTGCTTTTGTTTCAAGTCGTTGATTTCGCCTTGTTTCTTTTGTACAGCTTCATATTGCCCGCGTATGGCTTCCGATTTGTCGGCAATAGCTTTGTCGATAGCGGCAATTTCATTTTCAATGTCGGCGGCTTGTCGTTCCAAATCGGCAAAGTCCGCAGCTTCCGGCATCAACTTTTGTGTTTGGTCAATGCGGGGTTTAATTTGTGCCAAATCTTCTTTCAGGCGTTTTTTACGCGCCGAAATTTCACGTTTGAAGTCCGCAAAGGATTTACCCGAAATCTTGTCTAAAAGGGCGGAAAATTCGGGTTTTTGCACCGCAATTTCGGCATCGGTAATTGTGCCGGCAAGCTGAAATAATTGTTCCCGTTGGTCTTGCCATTTCAAGCCGAAAAAGAACGCCGGATTTGTAACCATTTTGAACACCGAATCATTAATAATTTCGTTGATTCTGTGTTGGTAGTCGGTAACTGTTACGGGAACATCGTTGTAGTATGTTTCCGTTTTGTCGCCTTTGTAGGTTTCTTCTACTTGTCCGCGTGGTTTAACCCAATTTTCAACGACTACACGGCGCAAACTCAATCGTTCGCCGTCAATGTTCAAAATGGCGGAAACTTCCGTGTCAATCCGGTGCAGTTCTTCACCTTCCACAACGGTTTTCACGTTGTAATCCTTTCGGTCTTTGGAATCCTTGCCGAATAATAGCCACATAAAGGCATCGAAATGGCGTGATTTTCCCAATCCGTTTGCCCCCATGATAGTTGTTTCAACGGGGTTGAACATTGTTGCCCGTTCCTTTTCACCTCTGAAATTTCGCAGGGTGATACTTTCTAAAATTACCTTTTTCATTGTTGCTTAATTTTTTAAATTGTTGATTTAACAAACTTACCGTTTACCCTTTTCCGGTCGAATTTTGCCAACTTTTCCGTGATGGTATTGTTTTCCCTTTGAAATTTTGCAATCACATCGTTTTGATGCTCACTTGGTTTTCAAGGATTTTAATTTGCGCCTCTTTGTATCGCCTACCATACGCGGCATATTTCTCGGCATCTCCCGGCCAAGGGCTTATCGCTCATATGCTCGTGCGTCTAACCATTTCCGCCACTATTCCTGTTATGTGAGCATTACGCTCCCTGATTTTCACATAAATATTTCGTCAAACTTTTTGTCAAGTGCCTCAAGAATTCTCATTCTTATTGCTGGATCTTTTGATTGATCCACACTCCTTATTCTCGAAACAAGTTGATCTCTATTTCCTATAAAGCATCCACATGTGTAAAATGGAGCTTTCCCATGTCTTTTATGCTTATACCATATGTGAGAAGTTCCCAGTATGGATACATAACTTTCTTTTATTATAAAGTTATCGGCAGTATTTCTGCGGACGGACCAGTCGCTATCTAAAATTTCTTTTATTGTCATAATATTTGTTTTAATAGTTTATTAATTATTCTTCGTGTTGATTAAAAATTTTCAAATCTGTAATTAAATCCCTGTGAGCTTCGATGAACTCAATCAGGCTTTCAGCGTGTTTCGTCAGCAGAGGAATATCACGTTCAGCATCGTAAGCGTAATGCTCTGTAAACGTTTCGTAGGTGTTCCCACTCGCACGTTCATTGATTAGAAGTATATTGTATCGAAGTATTCAACATTATTTGGAAATGATACTGGCGTATCTTCTTCTACAATCCGTGCGCACCGACCACAATACCAATCACCGTATATTTAATCCTGTATTACTTCATGCCTTTCAAATTCATTCCCGCAATTGGTGCAGATGTATTTCATTTGTAAAATATTTTAGGATTGTATTTATATGCTAATGCGAATGCTACAAGCAAATTAATCGCTAATATTATCAATGTCATTTTATCGACATTCTCGCTTGTAAAAACCAAAAAAAGAAATGAGAGGACAAAATATATTGTTGAAAATGTTTTCATGCGTATTTCCTTTCTAATAATTGTTTTTTCAATGATTTAAAATCTAATGCTAACACGTAACTCAGCCGGAAGCGATATTTGCCGTTTTCAACCGTCCGTAGTTCCGGAGTAATCAGCCCATAGTTAATGTAATTCCTTACAGTGCCAGGAGAAACCTGATGAATAGTAGCAATCTCAGCAACACCGACGAATACATTTTCATATCGTTTTAATAGTTCATCTCGTGATGCGTTCATGTCTCTTTTTGCAACTTCATCAGTAAGAAAGTTCCGTAAATCCTCTTGAGTCATTTGATATACTACTGTCCGTTCCATATTACTTGTCTCTTATAATGATTACTTTATCCGATCTCGTTTCCCGGCGGAAAAACAGTCCATCATCTTTTTGTCGGTATGCCCACGCTTGAATGTTGCCTTCCATTGCCCGATCTTTATTACAGGTAATGTCAATCTCTTCACCTACTTGCAAGGACAGTACCTTTTTTTTCCACTCGTTAAAGGCCGTGTCTCTTTCTGCCTGTTCGATTTTCTTTTTTTGTACATCTTCCATATTCATATATTTTAAATTTTAATCACACGTGTAGCAACCTGATGAGTAAGCAGCGGATATCGTGTCTGCCATTCCTGTAAGTAATTCATTCATATCGTAGCTTTTATTTGTCAATGTTTCTTTTTCAATTTCCCATGCTCTTCTCAAGCATTCGGAGAATTCTTTAACTAAATAAGATTGTTCCTCTACCGTCCCACAAGAGGTTTTATAAGTTAAGTATTTACGAACACCACCGGCACCATGTAATTGCCAAGCTCTTTTCATTACTGATTTTTTGTCGATAGTTTTCATGTCCATTTGTTATTAATTATTATATTTGCATTTATAAATCACTTTGCAAATATACAACATAATACAATAAAATCAAATTTTCTGTTGTATTTTATTGGTTTATTTTGGTTAAATAATGTTAATAATAAAATATGATTGTTCGAAATAGACTTTTAGAGGAATTAAAAACAATAAAGGGCTAATATAATTTATATTCAACTACTTTCTATTTTGGGAATTGCCGGAGGTGCGATACAATCGAATTCAGTTAATTTAATTCTAACATGATAATTTAATTTTAATTAATAGTATTGCGAATATACGATAATTTACTACAAAATAATATATGACAAAGAAAAGTGATCATTATTTGCAAAAACTCATTGACGAGCTAAAAATGACAGCAAAAGAATTTTCAGATTCTCTTGGTTTAAATAGAGTTGATAGGATTTATCATATTCTAAATGGAAGAAATGGTATAAGTACAAAGTTGGCTAAAATTATAATAAATAAATATGAAAATATTGATTATGACTGGCTATTAACCGGCAAAGGAGAAATGTTAAAAACCACTTCACAAACTTTTAATTCAAAATCTAATAAAGGTATCGGAAACATAAATCAGTTAGGTACAGGGAATATCGTTAACTTTAATCCTAACGATGTAAAACAGTTGCTGCAGCTTATAGAGCAAAAAGATAAGACTATAGGATATCTGCGCAAGCAAATAGATGAACAACACGACAATTTTTGCTTGCGTCTTGACGAAAAAGAGCGTGTTATTTCTGAAAAGGATAAAAGGTATGTTGAGGCATTGAAACTTTTCGACGACAGAATGATACATAAAGACGAACTGTTTAAAAAGGCGGAGGAAGAACATAGGGAGGCAATAAGCATTATAAGAAAGTCTCTTGATACGATGATAGACGACATAAGGGAGAAGGATATGACAAAGGCAAAGTTAATGGATCATATACACGTTCTTACAGAGCAAAATAACGACATTAATAAACATGTTATTGAATTACTTAAAAGCATGATAAAACAATGAATATAATTGCAAATATACTTACACGAATTAAATTTACTTAACAGTGTTAAAATCCTGCGAAAATCACTACGAAATTAAGAAAGTTGAATTGCAAATATATTCATTTACAACAAATTGCAAAAATTTATAATTGTCCTGGCAGGACAACAGTATAATTTATTGGTTATAGTTTTTTTTAGTTAAATTGTTCTATTTTATAGGTTGTCGCATTTGTTTTTTTGTAAATTTGCGCTAAAAATTTTCATTATTGTACAATAATATCCTGCGAAAAATCTTGCGAAATGAACATCAAATTTTTACTGTCTGACAAAAGAAAAGAAAAAACATCTATTCGTGCGGTAATATCGCACCGTGGCCAGGAATACCGTATATTTCCAGGGGAATCTGTGTTTACAAAATATTGGAACGACAAAAAATATAGATGTAAGTTAGTTCGCGATTATCCTGATGGTCAGCAAATAAATAAACGGTTCGACGACAGAATGATACATAAAGACGAACTGTTTAAAAAGGCGGAGGAAGAACATAGGGAGGCAATAAGCATTATAAGAAAGTCTCTTGATACGATGATAGACGACATAAGGGAGAAGGATATGA
>LSQA01000098.1_pt1 | contig 14252 bp, 10 predicted proteins | sample 651271 | NCBI WGS metagenome assembly LSQA01 (sample SAMN04438314, study PRJNA306036) | termite gut metagenome | isolation source: viral DNA filtered from gut of termites from termite colony 3 | host: Coptotermes formosanus | place: USA: New Orleans, Cypress St. | collected 2013-06-21 | reverse complement strand
CTATTTAATATAGTTAAAACATTTCCAAAAAGGACAAATTTCACATTGTTTATATAATAAAAATCTAAAATATTAGATATGATAGAAAAAGGTGGATTGTCAATCACTACCTTTCCCTTATAATCTACACTTTTATAATCTCCTCCTGGAAAAAAAGGACAAACAATTTGTTCCTTTTTTATATTAAAGTTTTTTATAAAATAGTTGTGTATCTCTTCCATATCTTCTTTTTTTGTATAACATTCATCGCTCGGTGCTTTCGGTGCTTTCGGTGCTTTTAATTTTAAAAATGTTTCTGTGTCCCTATATTCTTTAGAACCATCACTATTTATAATTATTTTATTTTCCTCGAGTTTAAATGCTTTCGGTGGTACATATTCAACCATAATCTAAATTTAATAATTGTTAATAATATTCTTAAGGTCTTGTCGTTGTATGTAATGGGTCATTAATAGTTCCGTCCCCTTCAATTGTCGTCCCATCAGTTGCAACTGTTTCGAGCTTGCTACCTAATTGTTGCTGTAGATTGTTATCTTCCTGTATTCTATCTGCTCTTTCCCAATCTATGTCCTGATTCAATTGATTAAAAGCGTTGTCGATGTTTTGTTGTATTGCATTAAATTCACTTTGTAAATTATAAAGTTGTCCGTTCTTTAAAGCGTATACATTGTCATCTACTGGCGACTTGTCTTGTTTGTTTGTTAATACACTGTTTAAATTGTTTTCAACATTAATTGCTCTGCTCGTTTCATTTGTAATTGATAAAACAATTTCTGCCTCTTTTGTTTCTGCTCGTGTCTTTTCTGTTTGTAAATCACTTTGTAAAGCTCTTAAATTTATTTGTGCCTGTAGGTCTTGTGTTATCTGTTCGTAGTCTGCTATAATGTCGTCTATTTGTTGCTGTAGGTGATTCTTAATTATTTCAATATCATTTGTTAAATCTGTTATATCATCTCTTATTGTTTCCGTTGCAATTTTTACCTTTAGCGGTGTCATTGCTTTAGTGTCGTCCGTCCCATCTCTTGCCTCTTGTTCTGTTGCAATTTTAATTGTTCCTGTTGTCGTTTCGCTTGCTGGTGGTACATTGCTTGTTATTAAACTTGTTTCAACTTCCCCCTCGCTCGTATTAATTCTTACAACTATTAATTGATAGATTGCCACTCCACTTGCTTCTGGCAATACAACATTAATAATGTCGTTCTTCATCAATATTGTTTTTTGTGAAGCAAAATAAGTTAAATCACTTATCTCGTCTATCGTTTCCCCTTCCTTTCCTAAGTAGTGCCATAACCTACTACTAACTCCTGCCTTACCGTTCCCACCTATATTTACAAAATTTCTCTCTAAAAAAGCCATATAAAAACCTATTAAAAAAATTAATAAAATGTAATGTTTTAAAATTTAAAATGTTAAAAGATTTGTTGGAAGTTCGCCCCCGTTTGCCTTAATGATTTTGTTAAATAGTTCGTTCGCCTTTTCGTTGTCTTTTTCTTTCTTATATTGTTTAATCAATGTCACTAAATCAGGCGATTCCCCTGTGTTTATTGTCGTAGGAATTTCACTATATTCTGCCCTGTTATAATCTAAATAATTTCTTATTTTATTTACTATACTTAAACCTACTACTCCACTATCGACAAGTCTTAAAAGTTGCTCTTTTTCTGTCTTGTTAAAATTGCTACTTGTATTTATAAAATCTACGTTTACTTTTATTGTTTGTTCTGCATTAGGTCCTATCAATTTATATTGTTCCTGTCTCCACTTGTTTAAATCTGCCTCTCGTTCTTTGTCTGTTCTCGTGTCAATTAAACCTATTTCAACTAACTTCCTATTAATAAAATCTAAATTGTTTTTAAATTGTTCTTTACTTAAATTATTTTTAAAAGCCTCCTCCTTCGCATCTCTTAATATTCTTTTTCCTGCTTCAGTGTCATAAAATCTCTTAAACATAGAATCAATATCGTTGTCGTATTCCTCTGCTGTTTTTGGTGCTTTTTTGTTTTTTGCAACGAGTCTCCTTAGGTCCTTTATTTGTTTTTCATAACTTTTTATTTTTTCATCAGTTGACAAATCCTTTGTGTCTACTTCTTCCACTTCGTCGCTTTCAACTTCTTTTGTTTCTTCGTTCACTTCTTTTTGTTCTTTTGGAATATCTTTTTTTATATCTTCTATTGCTTCGTTGTCTTCGTTTGCAATTTCTATTTTTTCCCCTGTTGTATCTTCAATAATCTTATTTATTTGTTCCTCTTGTTTTACATTTTCTACAGGCACATTCAAGTCAAGCCCTAAACTATTATCATTTTTTATATTTTCCATAATTTACATTATTAAATAATTCTATGTTTATATTATAACATAAATAAAAAATATGTTTTTTTATAAAACACTTTAAAAAAATATGTTATAATAAAAATAGGAAGTGTACTCAAACTTGCACTAAACCATACGGTGTATTAAACACTTCCTATTTATTTTTTAAAATGTTAATAGAATTTATAACCACTATTTTAAAAATATGTTATTAAATCAATTTAACCACTATTAAAAATAAATCTTAATTTAATTTTATTAAATATATGTATATAAATTTTTATGAGTATAAATACTGTATTTGTTAAACAATATATCGCGGAGGTATATCGTCAATATCAAAAAGGGTCTTTGCTTTCAAATGTTGTAAGTAGCCCTAAAAGAATTAAAGGTGCTGTTGCTTATTTTCAACGGGCAAGTAAATTAATTGCGCAAGATTTCAACAGGGGGTCAGACGTGCAATATCAAAATACACAATATGAGCAAATTGAGTGTGTTTTAAAAGATAAGATTGTCGCTGATATTATTTACGACCTTGATGTCAATAAAGAAAACTTTTCGGAGGCAACTGTTCTTGCTTCAACAATTGCTGATGCTTTAGGTCGTGCCGTAGATCAAATTATTATTGATGAGTTAGATAAAACAACTACTTCTCCTATTGGCAATATTACAACTCCTTTCGGTGTGGAATATCTTAAAATTGCATCAAAACGTCTTGATGATCAGTCTGTTCCTAAAGATAATAGATATTTATTGATATCTCCTGCACAGGAATTGCAACTTTTAAATGATGATGAAATTGTAAACTCTTTATATAAAGCTGTGCAACTTGATGCAAGTGGCAATATAAAAAGTGCTTACGGATTTAATTTTATATCTATTGAAAAAAGGGATGAGGGTGGTCTTCCAACTAAAACATCAGGCAATGATAAGGGTGTAAGTGGATTTGCTTTTCATGGGTCTGCTGTAGGTAAAGCAATTGCAAAGGAAGTCGGCGGTATTGAAATTAATTACGTCCCACAAAAAAAGGGTTATCAATATGACGGCACTTTTACAATAGGAGGCAAGATTATATGGAATGAAGGTATTGTTCCTTTATTGTCAAGCAATGAGATCGGGGGCACTACTTCACACAATAAAAAAGTAGAGCAATTATTGGAAGCATTAGTAAATAAATAATGTTATTATTAATTATAAAAAAGGATTGATATGTTTAAATTACAAAATTTAACAAATTACACTACAGGAAAAGCTGGCAAATGTCCTATAAGTTACTCTTATTGGAATCAGGACGACGACACTGATGCAACTTTAAAAGAGGCAGGGTATTTTGAAAATTCAAGCGGATTGCGTAATGGTGATCAAATTGCTATTATTTCCGCTGATTATAAAACTATCAAAAACGGATACGTTTTAAAAAGTGTTGACAATGTAATAACTTTTGATTATTCGTTGTAATAAGTATAAAGAGCAAGCTTTATAGTATAAAGAGCAAGCTTTATACCATTCTAAAAAAAGGCATAGTTAGTTTATTATGTCTTTTTTTTATTCTATCTTATAACTTAAATCATTATAGTTTTTTAATATCTTAAAAACTTTCGGCACTCCATCACAATACAAAACTTCCGCATCTACAATATAAATCTTGTCTTGCCATTCTGTTTCATCATCGCTTGTTGTCATTTCATCTTGTGTTTTTTTATCATTAAAAATAACTCTTAAAGGTGTCCTGTTTACATTTTCTATTTTTCCCTTGTTCCCTTTTTCATAACTATTAAAATTTACTTGTTCCCACTTAAAAAGTTGTTTGTTAAAAATCGTCTCTACTATATCTTTATAAGATATATTATTTATATAATCATTTATTAAATCTTTTTTATTTCCATAAAAAACACAATTATTATAAATTAAGTTCGTTTAATGAGTTTAAAGCAATTGTTAAATTCAATAAACTTATTGCTGTCTTGTTTTTTATATGTATTGATAATTTTAAATCATTTTCCATAATTTCCCTACTATTTATTATTATTAATAATCTTCACTTTTTCCTGCTCTATAAGCTCCTTTTGCAAATTTATAATACCAACTCACCGGCATTCCTATTACTGTATCTAAAACACTTTTTCCTATATTTTTTCCATAACTTACTTTATTTCCTATAAGGTCGCTAAAATCTAAATCGGCAAACTTTAAAATCAAGTCAAGGCCAAATTGATTCAAAATAGCAAAATTAAAAAATTCATATAACCAGTCACCTAAACTTCCCCTTTTCTTTTCTTCATCTTTTCCTATATCAACTAAAGCATAACCTCCCATAACTGCCATAACTGGCATTATTGATTGCCCTAATATATTTAATGTAAGTTTTAAACTTTTTTCCCATAGTTCTTTATCTTTGTTATCAATAAGATAATTCAAGTTTTTATTTATAAAGCCGAAGTTTTGTGATATAAACTTGTTCGTTTGTTGCTCGACAAGATTGTTTGTTTTTTGTCTTAAATTCAAGTTGCTTTTTATACTTGTCTCTTGCTGTGTTGCAATTGTTACCTTTTCAAAATCTTTTATTGCTTCATCAAGTGTATATCTTTTTGTTTCCATTAGTGTCATTATTCTTGCATAACCTCCTCTTATTACTGAAATCTTGTCCCCTAATGTTGTTAAATTTAATGTATCGTTTAAATTCAATAATTTATCAATTGCTCGTGTAAAACCATTTTTATTTTTAAAGTTATTATAAAATTGCTCTGCATTGCTTCTTATGTCGTACGGATCTAATTCTATTAATTCTTTTACAATTTCCCTTGCGTTGTCGTCTTGCTTTTCTTTTAAATTTGTATTGTAAATAACTTTACCTTGCTCGTCCCTTACCATGACATTTGGCGTATAATCTGTGTACCTGTTTTGTATGTATTTAGACAAAAACTTTAAAACTTCCTCTTTACTTCCACTTACAACCTTATTGTCCTTCATTGTAAAAGTTGCGTTCTTTCCATCAAATAAGTATTTTAAAAACTTTCCCTTGTCTAAACCTTCCATATAACCGCCTATTGATGATATTTGTTTTAATAACACTGTCGGCGTATTTACAACACTTCCTTTCCATCTTCCTAATACCTTATTCCATAAATCACTATAGGCACTTACATAACCTTTTTTAGTTGTAAAATTAAAGCTGTCTAAATGATGCATAAGTGCCCTATAAAAACCTTCCCCGAATCTATCTTCTACATCTCTTTTAAATTCATTGCTTTTAAATGTCTTCGTTGTCGTGTCAAGTTTTCCTGCAATATTAATAACCCACTCTGTTTGTTGTATATGTTTTAAAGCTAACAATAACGGATTAACGTCTAATTTTGGAATTGAAAAATCGCTCCTGTGTTGCACTGATGACATTACTTGCTCCCTGTCGTCGCTTGTCATATCAAGTTTAAATATATCATTATTTATGTCGTGGATACTAACTCTTGGGAAATAGTTCTCCACTTGCCCCATGTTTTTATTAAATATTGCTATATAATAAGGATTTAATTGTTCCCTATCTTGCACACTATCAAACAATAACTTTGCAACCTTTTCTTGTTCTTCTGTCATTAAATCAACTGCTCCCTTCAACTTCTTATAATCTTCTTTAAAATATCGCATCATATTCAAGTTAGTTTTTTTGTTTTTCATCCATAAAGAAGCAAGTATAACACTCCATCCGTTGATGTCCATTTTTTGTATTTTGTCGTGTTCCTTCATTCTTATATTTTCAATCTCGTAATTTAACTCCGCTTTTTGCTTTTCATCGAGTAAAGTGTCCATATAACTTCTAAAAGTATTTATAACCTCATTACTCATATTATAACTTTTTCCTTTTATACTATCTAACTCTTGCCTAAACTCTAAACCATTTAAAAAGTCTATTGCCTGCATTATCTTATTTTCCATATCAATATTATTCTCAAATTGTGCCTTGTTATAACTCATGCCCTGTTTAAAGCTGTATAGTTCTCGTTGTCTTTCTAACATATCAATAAACTTATTTTTAAACTCATTAAAATCTTTCCTAAAAGTTATCTTTTGGAATTGCTGATTTTCCCCTGTTGCCTGTATTGTAAATAGTTTACTATTCATTGCCCGAGTCCATTCTACTAAGTCACCCCCTACCGCTTCCTTCATTTCTCTTATTAAATCTCGAGTTTTTGTTTCGTATTTATACTTGTACTCGTTCTCGTTTTTTGTAAGGTCAAATTGCTCGACCATGTTCTTTCCCCCTAATGCATTCAAATAAGTAGTCCAACTACCGAATAAACCTAATGATGTGTTTAATGCTGTCGTGTTGTTATAGTTGTGTTCTGCAATGTTATCAATTGCTTGTTGTGTGTTCATGTATGTGTCAAACTTTTCCTGTCTTATCAATTTACTTCTTAACTCTAAACTTTCATTAACTACATCATCAAGGCCGTTTGTTATACTTTCTTTTAACTTTTCGCCGATTCCCATTGGTGACGTTTTTCTAAATATCAATAAGTCAAGCAATAATTGTTTTTGTTTATGTGTAAACTTTTCATTGTTTAAATAGTTCTTATCAAAATTATTTAACTCAGTATATACATTTTTAATTGATGTATAGTTTATTTCTCTTAATTTCCTACCGAACTCGCTGTCTTCAAAAACCATCTTATTAACTTCCTGATTATACTTTCCACTTATAAAAAATATTTTTCCTATTACTTTATTAATCAATCTTTTAAACTCTTTCTTTTCATCGCTTGCCTGTCTATATCTTGCCCAATAAAGTGCTCGTTCTCTTTTCCTTCCATGTCTTTCGTTTGTGTAAGGGTCTTGCTCGTTGTAATAATAATATCGTTCCCCCTTCTTGTTTGTCGTTTTCTTATACTTGTTCTCGTCTTTTTCTTCGAACAATCTTGTCTTATCTTTTACATCATCTCCATATACAAACTCTATTTTTTCTTTTTTATCTTCTTCGTTTACTTTTTTGTCTTTGGAAGTTGCTTTTTCTTGTTCTTGTTTTTTTTCATTTTCTAAATCTTCTATTATTTCCTTGTTTATTCTTTCCCTTTCTTCCTGTTGTTGTTTTTTAATGTCTTTCACTTCCTTTTTTTCCTCTTGCTTTTGCTCGTTCTTTTTTTCTACTACTTCTTTTTTTTCCTCTTGCTTACCGAATTTCTTGTCTTGTTCTTCCTTAACATTTTTCCACTTTTCCCATCTTTCCGCTTGTTCCTTTTTTTCCTCTTCATAATGTAAAGCATCTTGCTTTTCAATTTCTTTTATAACTTCATCTAATTTATTTTTTGCACTTATTATTTTTAAATTTAACTCATCTTTTATTTTTTGGTCTGTTTCATTTTGCAACTCATATGATAACTCATTTATTTCGTTCACTGCATTTCTGTATGAGTCAATTTCCATAAATAACATTTCCTTATTGTAATTCTTTTTGTTTATTTCTTCCTGTATCTTATTTATTTGTTCTCTTAATTCATTCTTTTTTGCTATATCTTTTTCTACCACTTCTAAACCATGCAACTTCGCTCGTTCATTTTCTAACTCTATTATCTTTATATCTAAACTTTTTAAAGTTTGATTAAAACTATTATCACTATTTCCCTTTGCAAGTTTTCTCATTTTCTCCAGGTCCTCGTTTGTTTCTTTTCTGTCTGTTGTTGATTCCTGTTCCTTTTCTAAAATGTCTTTTATTATCTTTACAAAATCTGTGTCTCTTGTCGTTCCTGCCTCTTCAAGTTTCTTTGCAATATTTTTTAAATATTCTAAATCTTTAATTTTTAAAATATCATCTATTGTTATATTGCTCGGATTCTTATTTAATGTTTCCCTATAATGTTTAAATTGTTGCTCTTCGTCTCCACTTGCAAGATGTTCGTTTAAAATTTTCTCTTTTAAATCTTCTGTTATGTTATTATTTATAATTGCCTTGTTTCCTATGTAATAGTCAAAAAACTTATAAACCTCCCTCTTTGGTGCAATCTTTAAACCTATCTTGTCAACCGCTTCGTATATACTTCTTAAATAGTTTTTTAACTTATCAAATACAATATTAATATAACTATTATTTGCCTTGCCTTTTCCTTCGTATAAATATCTTTCAAAACTCATTGCAAAATATTCATTCCTGTTCTTGTAGTTGTTTTCTAAACCTTCTTTTAAAACTCCTTCTCCTGCCCACTTTTCAATTCTTTTCATATCTTCAATTGCTGAAGTGTTACCCTTTAGTGCCATCTTTTCCATTATGTTAAAATAATAGTGTTGTAGTTCGTGGATAACTGTTGAAACATCGGCCTCTTTAAATAATCTAACTATTGCTTGATTATCTAAAAATTGAATATTGCCTTTTGCTTCTGCACTTTTATTTGCTATCATCTTTTCTATTTTTTCAAGTTCCTTATATTGTATTTGTAAATCATTTTCTGCCTGTTGGATTCTCCACTCTAACTTTAACCTTTCATTATCACTTAAATATTTTGAGTTGTCGTACGTATAACCTAAACCTTTTCCTAATTTATAAACTTCGTGCTTTTTTAATCTTTCTTTTAATGTGTTTTTTAAATTCTCAATCTTTTTCTCAATCTTAAGTGTTTTCTCGACTTCTTCTTTTTGTGTATTTAATGAGTTTACAATTGACAATTTTGTATCGTTTAAAAGTTCTCGTAGTTCTTCGTTCTTTAAATTCAAGTTATTAACAATTGCTGACAATTGCTGTTGATTTAATAAAGTTAAATTAGTTATCTCGTTCTCGCTGTATGTTCCTGCCTGTTTTAAATCTTTCTCAATATTACTTACAAAATCTTTTATTGCTTCTTGCTTCAACTGATTATCTGTTGATAAGTTTTTTAAATAAGTTCCTATTGTATCATCAATTGTTGTATACTTTAATTGCTGTGTATCGTTGTCATAAAGTTTATTAAATTCACTTATAAATTGTTCTCCACTTTCGGCGATGTTGTTATAAATTTCTTTAGTTAAACCTTCTGCCTTATTTACATCAACTCCCGCACCTACTAAATCATTTTTTACTTTTAATATATCTTTTTTATTTCGTTGATAGTTTAAAACTTCCTTGCCACCTGCTGGAATTATACCGCCTATAAAACCTAACAAACCACTATATAAAGTATCATTAATTAAATCACTTGCCTTCTTTTCCTCTTCCACTCCAAAACCTCGTCCCATATAATATTCAAGTGGATTTTGTAAAATCTCTTCTAAACCTTCACTAAAACCACTTTTTAACAACCTGCCCGTAGTTCCTTTTAAATATTTATTGTTTAAATATTGTCCTATTTTTGTTTTTCCTATTGTTTTATCAAGTGCAAGGTCTGTGTAGTTTTCTATTAATTGTTGCGTTGTCGTATGTATTCCTGCGATTCCCATATTTAACAAAACACTTATATCTTTATCATTCAATAAATCTTTTTCCGTTGCCTGTGATAACATATCATCAAAATTATTCAAGGCATAAATAGATGTTACCCCTATACTTCCTAAAATAGGCAAGTGTTGTAAAGCTCCCAAAAACAAGTTAGCACCTACTCCTCCTAAATCATAAAAGAAACCTGCCTTTCCTTTTCCCCACTTGTCGTTTAATTCTATTTGATAAATTTCCTTGTTTTTCATTCTTTTTATATGTCCCTCTTTTAATGTATTGCTATATCGTTTTTCTCTTTCGTCGTTTTCCTTTTCAATATCAATATTAATGTCTGTGTTTTCTTTAATGTATTCATTTTCTGCAATATAGTTTGTTATTAATCTTTCGGCCGTTTTTGCCAATCCACTTCCTACCTGTTCCTGTGTGGCACTTAAAGCCTGTCCTGCCGAGTATAACATGTTCTTTGTCGTTGCAACTAAACCACGGCCAAATTGTTTCAAAAAATTATCGCTCGGTCTTGTTGTTTTTATCATTCCAATATACAACGGGGCAACGTCTTTATTTTCCCTGTAGTCGTTCACTTGTTCCCTGTAGTTGTCTAAATCTTGCAAGTATAGTAATTTGTCGTTGTTCCTCGTGTTTGCTGTAAATCTTTTATTATTTTCAACGTTGTAATATGTATATTCTGGTGTGTACTTGTCTTCGTTTGTTTCATCTAATATTTTATTAAATAAATCATCATTGTTAAACATTTCATAATTATATCGCCCCTCATCTTTTAAATCTTCAATTATTCTTAAATTGTTAAATCTTTCCTCTTCCTTGTCTATTTCATCAAGTTTTGCATTGATAGGATTTTGCTGTCCTATTTTTATATAATCTTTTATTTTATCGTTTTCGTTCATACTATTCTCCTTTATTAATATTATTTGCCATCGCTTTTTGTTGCTGTGTTATACCGTTTAAATCAATTGCCTGTTGCATCTGTTGTTGTTGCATCTGTTGTGCTTGTTGCTGTGCCATTAAATCATTCTTGTTAATTGTTTCAAGGTCGTTTATATACTCTTCCCTCATTCCTCCAACTCTTAAATAATCTAATAAAGCGTTGTCAAGTTTTACATATCTTTTTAATAAACTTCCGCTCGGGTCAAGTTGCAATAAACTTATAATATTGTTTATTGTGTTGCTGTTTTGTTGCTGGTGTAGTCTTTGCGAGAATGGTGTGTCTATTTGCACTTTATATATATACTGATCAATTTCATCAATGTTAATGTCTTGCAAGACATCAAATGCGTTCTGCAATAATTCTAACATTATTTTAGGAATCTTAAATAAGAAGTCTTGCACTAATCTTCCAAACACTGAAGTATATTGTATTGCTTCTTGTGATACAAGTTCGTTGACTTCGCTTGCTGTCATTTCTTTTGATATGGAAGGAATTTGCCCTGCCATCATCATTTTATTAATATCCATTGCCATCTCTTGCTTGTTTAATTGTGTCAAGTCATATCGCGGATTATAATCAAGTTGTGTAACAAGTGGCTTGCCGTTTTCATATTTTACATAATTCACTGCAAGGGGGCGCGGCTGAAAATTTTTCCTAAATGGGTCGCTCTGGTCGGCCAAGAATGAAGGCAAAGAAAATTGCATTGCTAACATTATATTTTTCATCATTTCATTATATGTTGCAAGATCGTTCCTTGCTATCATTCCTACTCCTGTTCCGTACCAATCACTACTTCCCTTATTCCATCTTAATATTATAAAAGGATTGTTTAAATATTGCCTACTTACTAACACTTTTTTATTTTCCTTGTGTATTACAAGGTAGTCCCACTTGTTCGTTTTATAGTTTTTTGTTGTCGTTTCAATAAGATTGATAACTGCCCCGTCGTCGTCCTGTATGTCTTTCAATATATCATTTAAAACGTTTTTATTTATATCGTCCCATATATATTCAATCTCGTCCTTCTTTACTTCAAACTCTCTAAATACTCCATCAATGTCGCCGTCTTGTCCTTCACTAATAGAATAGTCTGCAAATGGAATTGTTTTAAATATTATCGGCTGATATTTATTTTTTGCCTGAACTAACAAACAACTTGTTCCCGCAACTAAATCAAAAAAGAACTCACTTATTGCAATGTCAAAATTGCTCGTTGCTTTTATATTATTTAAAACATCACTTATATATGTAAGTTGCTCGTTTATTTGTTTTAATTGTTTTTCATCATAAACTTTTTTAAAAGCATTTCCTGTTGTCATCTTTATCCAATCACTATCGGGCGGACATAACATTTGCTGTATTCTGTTTACAAATGCAATTGTTGATTGTTGCCCTACGCTGTTAAATAACTTTCCATCAGTTCCACTATATACACCGTTTATTTTTTTTTCCTTATATCGTTGTGGAATGCAAAACTTAAAAACATCGTTGTATATATCTGACCATGTGTTTTTTACATTATCTGCCTTGTCTTTTTTTAAAAGTATCTTTTCTACTTCTTCCTTTTCTACCTTTTTAAACTTTCCTATAAGTCGCCCTTTAGGTGTTATAACATCTTCCTTTTTTGTTTCTTCGTTTACTTCATTTTTTACATTTTCCATATTTATATTATTTTCCATAAATTACCTTTTTAAAATTATTAATAATAACTGTTCCCCATATCATAAATTTTGTGTTTTGTATAAGTCCCCAAGTTTGCCACTCCTTTTCCTAATGCTTCCGTCCCACTAATTAAACCTTGTCCTATCGCCCCATTTAAACCATAACCTGTCGCCTGTCCTATTGCACCCCCTATCATTGAGCTTGTTAAATTTGTTCCTATTAAAGTTGATGTATCCGTAATAAGCGCTCCCCCTATTTCTTTCAAACCTAATTGTCCTGCCCAATTTGCCATGTTGCTTCCCATGACATTTCCTAATGTCGTTCCTAAACTTGTTAGGAGTCCCCCTGTTGCATATGTTACCCCCGCTGTTATTCCTGTGTCTAATAAGTTATTGTATAAAGTTTTCTCGTTGTCTTTAAAATATTGTTTTGCATCTCCTAATGAAGCACCCCCAATTGCTAAACCTCCAACCGCACCAACCCCTGAGTGTATTAAATTTTGTAAACTACTTAAAGCCGTTGTTTTTAAACCTAAACTATTTAAACCTTTTTCAATTGCTCCTAAACCTACCGCATTTCCTATTTTATTTAAACCGCTTACAATACTTCCTATTTTTGAACTGTTTGCATTTCTCGCATCGTTTTCTGCCTGTCGTTGCTGTGCTATCATTTGCCCCTCTTGTTCTGTCGTTGCGCCCCATGATAGTGCTTGTTCAAAATTGCTACTGTCCGCTCTTAATTGATTAAACCTGCTGTCAATATCATAACCAATATTAGAAGTAAATTGATTATATTCATTATTACTATCAACAAAACCGTCCGCATCTAAATTATAGTTTGCCCCCGTTTGCTGTCTTAAATTGTCAATAATACTTCCTCGCTCTTTCGTTGCAAGTTCATCATTCAAGTTTATATAATTTCGTGTATTTTGCTGTTGCTGTCGTATTGCACTATTCATTGCGTTTGTTTCTTTGTTCGCATTCCATACTGCATTTAAACCTAATTCTAACATTTCTTTTTATATTATTCTATGTTTATATTATAACATAAATAAACTTTACTATTTTTAAAAACACTCTACTTTTTACCTTCTGCAATCTATGAGTGGATTGTAATCACTTAAATATGTCGGTGCTTTTTGTATAGTATCAACACTAACTGCAAGTTGCTTTGCTTCTTCCTTTTTCATCATAACAATTTGCTGTAGATTTTGCTCGTCCCCTGTATAATTATAAATTAGTTCGCTTGCTATACTATAAGCTAAAAACTCTTTAAATTCGTGTTTTAAAAACCTCTCTTCAATAAATCTTGTGTAAGCAATAAAACAACTATCACTATTTACATAAACAAAATTATTTATTAAATCATAATCTACAATTGCATTATTTTCATTAATGGTGCTGTATACTTCTCTTAATCTTATAAAGTCTCCAGGCACTTCATACATATACTTAAACCTTGTTTGTGTTTCATCGCTCCACAATGGCAACTCTGTATATTTTTTTGCAAACCCCCAATTATAACTTGCAAGCAAGTTCCTATAAACCGTGTCAAATAGATTTTCTTTTAAATCATTATATTTTAATTGTTCCAAACTTTCCTTGTCTTGCCCTAAAATAAAAAGTGCCCTATTTAAAATAGATTCCCTTGCCTTGCTGTTCTCTTCTTCCTCTGTTTCCATAAATTTATTATTATTACTATACTTTTATTATAACATATTAACAATCTCTATTTTATTTTTTTACAATAAATAAATTATTATATTTAATAAAGTTGTATTGTAACCTTACTACTACAATATATTAATATAGAAAACTCAATTTCAACTTATTAGTAACATACTTATAACTTATAAAGTTACCTTCTTATCTTTATAAGTTATTTTTTTTTGTCTACATATTCTTTTTTTTTAAATAAATAAATTATATTACATATAATAAATTG
>LSQA01000096.1_pt1 | contig 14445 bp, 26 predicted proteins | sample 651271 | NCBI WGS metagenome assembly LSQA01 (sample SAMN04438314, study PRJNA306036) | termite gut metagenome | isolation source: viral DNA filtered from gut of termites from termite colony 3 | host: Coptotermes formosanus | place: USA: New Orleans, Cypress St. | collected 2013-06-21 | reverse complement strand
GTCTATGGGTATCAACACCCTTGGTTACAATCTTGGCGCGGCAACCAAAGATATTTCATTGTATATTGAAGACGTTCTGTATTCGGGGAATAGTTTTCACTTTCAAGATTTCTACCTATTGCCGGAATGTGAGATGATTGCCAAAGCGGTTTGTGTGATGATGTATTTTGGTTCGGTGGACTTACGGGCGTTTTACCGGAGATTCGCCGTTGATTTCAAAGTCTATTTCGCAGACCAAATAAATTATCTGAATTGTCTTGGTTATATGTTGTTTAACTATGAGAGTGTTTGGTTGACACCTGAAGGCATTAATCACATGAACGCCATAATACCTCTGTTCTATTCTGAACGGAGTCAAAAAGAATTGGATGCGATGGAATGATTGTAATCCAAGAGCAGTGGGAAGACGGTTACAATGGCGGTGAAGGCATAATCAATGTTCTTCAAGATGTGGTATCCCATGAGTTTACCGTAAAAGATTGGGAGATACGGAAAGAATGGGACAGTACCGATTGTCAAGATGCCAATGATGTGGCACGTTGGTTGGTTAGAGCATTGATGGTAATTCGTAAAGCCGAGGCGGCCGATGAGAATATGCACTGTGATTGGTCTGCCGAAGATAAGTGGACATTCAATGTGTCGTTGAGGCCGAAATGACGATAAAGGCAAAACTATTCAACAAGTTACCGATTATTATTCGGCTCATGTTTGATTTGCCGTATCGAAAAGGACAAGTTATTCAACTTAACCTAAAAAATTTTCCGCGTAAATGGCGAAATCACAGGTATACGGCACGTATGTTGAAACATGTTTATCTCGTAGGTGACAAGGAAACGGTGTACACCGAGAACGAATTAAAGGCGTTGTTGGCTAAACGTAACTGGGGGGAGTGGAAGTATGATAGCCGTTGACATTGAAGTTTATGACCCGAATCTCAAAGAGTTAGGGGACGGAGCCCATCGTAAGGACGGCGATGTTTTTATGATTGGGCTTTATGACGGTAAAGACTATGCCTGTTGCAAGAACGATGACCCACGGCTCCCGGATTGGCTTGCGTCCGATGAAGACAAAATCTTCCATAACGGCATATATGACCTGTCCTGGCTGGTTTGTGGTCTAGGCTTCAAAGTCAATGGTACTATCCATGACACGATGACCAGGTGTTCTCTCATTGATGAGTATAAACCGCTGGACTTGGATTCCTGCTGCCAACGGTTTCATATTAAAGGCAAGAATAAAGAAGATACCATTGAAAAATGGTTTCTTGAAAACAAAGTACGGTTGGGATTAAAAGGCACCATCTGGAAAAACTTGGAGTTTGTGTACTTGATTCCGGCGTTATACGAGGCTTTTAGAAAATACAATCAACAAGATTGTAAGGCCACGTATGATTTGTTCTGGGCCACGGAACCTTATATCCGTAGAGACCATGTGGAAACATACGAGATGGAGTGTGCTCTTTACCCACACTGGATTGAGATGAAACGTATCGGTTGTAGGTTTGATGTTCCCAGAGCGGAGCGGTTGTTGGGTATCGTCATGGATTTGAGAAAACGTCAGGAAGAAGAACTCTGGAATCAGTACAGAGTCAATGGCGAGATAATCGCATCGAATAAACAGATGACTTACGCCATGCAAAGAATCGGTGTGGAAAGTCCGAATAAAACGAAGACCGGTAATCCGTCATGGGATAAAAACTCGATACCGATTATTGACCACCCTATCGCGGCGATGATTGTGAATTATAAAAACCTAGATTACTTGTGTGGAAACAAGGGACTAGGTAATCTGTTACGGTGCGTAGTTAATGGCCGTATTTATACTACTTTTAAGCCGAATAAAAGGGAGGAAGGCGGCGCGTACACCGGACGATTATCATCGTCAGCGCCTAATTTACAGAATCAACCTTCCAGGGAAGACGCATACGGTGAGAAGGCTTGGGGGCCGGAGGTACGGTCTCTGTTTTTACCTGAAGAGGGCGATAACATGATAGGTGCGATTGACTATGGACAAATTGAGACCAGGCTTATGGCGCATTATTCAGTCGGTCTTCATGCCGAATGGTTCAGAGACCAATGTCGTGATGATAAGGTGGATATGCACCAGTTGGCGATGGACAGAACAGGTATCGAAAGTCGGTATATCATTAAACGTATCAACTTCGGTGTTCCTTACGGCATGGGTATAAAAAGAATGGTAAATCTGGATTACCCGGTATTCAAGAAAGCCGCGACTGAACACGGCGTCGATGACGCATGGAAATATGGTGAAATATTGTATCAGCAATTTAAGACCGGGTTTCCGGTTTTATTTGACATGATGAAGAATATTGAAGACATCGTAAAACGGCAAGGATTTATCAAGTCTCTTGGCGGACGGATACATCATAAACCTCCACCGGAGTTGAATAAACATGGACAATGGTCTGTACCGTATTATAAAATGGTATGCGTGCAGATTCAAGGTTCCGCCGCCGAAATACTCAAAATGGCTTTGTTAACCGCATATAAAGCAGGTATCTTTAACGTTATTCCTATGCACTTAACCGTCCATGACGAAAATGTGGTGACGATTCCTTACAATAAGGCTGGAACTGAAGCCGCACAAGAATTGGTACGGATAATGCAAGATTCATATAAGGAACGATTGACCGCTCCGCTGACATCTTCGGCGGAAGTCGGGCCTAATTGGGGTTACTGGGCAAAAGATATTTGGGAGGCAATGCAAAAAGGTGACTTTAATCCAGAGTACTTTAAAAATGTATACCCGCCGAAAGTGAATAAAGACTGGTGGTGTATCCGTAACGGCTACAAAGGTCTCGATGGGGTTTTAACATATAAGGAACAAGAACGTATGCAATAATAAATAAGAGGGAATTATTCCCCTCTTATTCCGATTCAATCCCCTTCTATGATATAATAGAAGGGAAAGAAGGGGATTATTCCTCTAATCTTAATCTTATCTGGAGGGAAAAATGGACGAAAGTTTTGTATACATCGCTCACGTCAACATTAAGAGTGAGAAAGGATTGTTTCGTATCGAGAACACGGCGGACATTATCCGTGAAGCCGTAGAACTTGCCTTGTGCGAACACTACGATATTGACCGTTATGAGGACATTGAAGTAGAATGTCCGCTTATTGAGGAGGTGTAAATGTACCAAGTCAGTTATTATCCGAACCCGAAACAGAAGAAGATTCTGGAAACCATACAAGAACGGTTTCCAAAGTCCTTTGTTGCCGGTGGCGCAATCCGTGATGGTATCCTGCGTATCGAGCCCAAGGACTACGACATTTACTTTCCGTGTGAAATGGACGCGGTATCGGCATATAATATCTGTTGCAATTCGAATAAATACCGCGTGCCTGATGATATTGTTACGGCCTCAGTAATGGGTCACAAGTTCATCATGGACGGTGAAACCAAAATCGACATCATCACCGGTTTGTGTGGTGAGCCTGAACAAGTTATTCATAGCATGGATTTTACCTGTTACCAGGTTTTTTGGAAGGACGACTGTACTTTTGCGTTAGATGAACAGGTCTTAGGTGCCATTGACACCAGACAACTTATTCCGACCGAATGGATTAACACGCACCCAGGCAACACCGCGAAAAGGATGATTAAACTTATCGCACGGGGTTGGACGATTACCAGGGCCGATGTCTATGAGGTGATTATGGCGGCGGCAAAAGAGGAGGCTATACGAAATGCCTGAACATATTTCAACCGTGATGTATATTCTGATGAACAAAAATCCCTATCAACCGAAAAAATTCGGTAACGCATGGGATTTGTACACACCGGAAGACATTGAGATTGACCCCGGATGTTCCGTAACGATTCCGCTGAATATCCGGTTCAACATGAGCCCGGAGATTTTCGCGTACCTGTATCCGCGGTCGTCTACGTTCACAAAACGCGGTCTGCTGATTCCTACCGGCGTGATTGATTCTGATTACGTGGAGGAAGTCCATTTACAGGCGTATAACTTCAAACAGGAAGTTTGTTATATCAAAAGAGGTGAACGGCTGGTACAGATTCTGTTCCACAACATTACGCCGATTGGAATGTACCATGTTACGGATTTTGTTAAAAACAATTCACGTAAAGGGGCAATCGGCTCCACGGGATTGTAGATATATGACGGCGGAAGAACTTATTCATCGGCTGGAGATTGAATTGAACTTTGGTCTCAAGATGGGTTGTGGCGGAATTGACGCATATCATGTCGGAAAAATAATTACCGATTTGCAAGAAAAAGGTGTTATAGGTTCTGGTGAACCTTGTAATTTTGGAGGTAAATATGAGTAAACTGTTTACTAAAAAACGGATTACCACCGGCATATTGGCGGCGGTGGTAATAATCATCTTCGTCTTTTCCGCGATTACGTGCGTAACGGAAACCGATAGGGGCATTCTCTACACACTTGGTGCGGCAAAGGCGTCATCGGCTGATGACATCGTTCAGCCTGGGTTTCATCTTCGGATACCTTTTGGGCAAAAGATTAAGCAATGGTCGATTAAACCACGGTCTTATGACGTGGAAATTGACATTGCTAATCGTGGTGCCATATCCAAAGATAACCAGATAATCGGTATGTCGGGCAAGGTGGTCTGGGCATTTGACCCGGTTAAAATCCATATTATAGCCCGTGAGTATCCGTCTACCGATGACTTGATTGAAATAATCAAAAACACGTGTTATGCGGCCAGTAAGGAGGTAATCGGCAAATACACGATTTTTGATTTGGCGGCAAATCAAGCAACCATCCAAAATGCGATAAATGAAAACCTGGTTACGCAATTAGGACGGTATCCGATTAAGGTGACGCAATTTAACCTTACGAACTTCGATTGGTCTAAAGACTTTGACCAGCAGATTCAGGCCACGATGAACGCCGCGCAACAGGTACGGCAGGCTGAACAACAGGCTAATATCGCCGAACAACAGAATCGTAAACAGTTGATTGAGGCCGAAGCCGCCGCGTCTGCGTCAATCGCTAGAGCCGAAGGTGAATTAAGAACGGCACAAATTAAAGCCGAGGCCGCTAAAGCGGAAGCCGAAGGTATCGCCGAGGCTAATCGGATTAAAGCCGCACCTACCGCAATGGAGTATCAGCGGTTACTTTGGGACTACGAGGTGAAGATGGAACGCGCAAAACATTTAGCACCTGGAGTTGAAGTCCCACAGTATATCCCACTGGCTCCAAATGGTTCGGCAGCGGTGATAACAGGGAGCAACAGATGAAAGACGTGAGTATTATTCAGGCAAAACAGTCCGTCAAGGTTTTAAATGGCCTGCCGGAAAGTGTTTTCATGGAAACACTGCAAAATGTCTTGGCAACACCGTATACGAGAGGTGTATACGACTTGGACAAAACGAAAAAAGTGTCGGATACTTGTTTTACGCATAAACACTTGTCGGTATTTGAGCACTTGAACATTACCCTCGATTGTATAACAACAATCGGCACCTATAAAGGGTATACTCGTCATCGTCATTGTGCCTTTACCATTGAGAGCACCTCGTTCACCAAATACAAAGGGGAACACTTGGTTATCACGACAGACCCCTTGTCCTTGGAAGACATGGACGCATTGAAGGCGATTTACAGTAGGTATGAAGATATTCCTGACCAACGAAAGGCCAGAGACTTTTTACCACAATGTAGTGCCGCCAGAATGTTGATGACAACCAATGTCCGGGAATGGCGTCATATCATCTCCGAGCGTAGAGACCCGAAAGAGAACTGGCTCACAATAGAACTGTGTAATCTGATGTGGAAGGCACTGAGTGCCGATTACCCGTACTTCTTTCCTCCACAAGACGCGGAAGATTCACCAAGAACGATTTACGACTATTGGGATGGCGCAAAAGCAAGATACGGTGTAAGACCGCATCATTGTAAATCGGACACTTGTCCACACGGTAAAGGTGCCCATCTTTGCGATAAAGAATGGCACGAATGTTCAGAGTTTAAAGCGTAGAGAAATAATAGTGCCCTTAAAGGGCACTATTTTGGAGGTTAAGATGGCAAATTGTATTTGTGAAAACTGTATGTTCTCATCGAAAGAAGAAAAAGGATTCTTTTGTCACAAAACAATAGAACATAAATCAGATGATGATAAAAGATATTGTGACAGTTATATCGCGCAACAGATAACCATTCAGACGGAAATCTGCAAAACTTGTATACACAAACGCGCTTGCAAAAATTGTCTTGCGGAAAGACCGGTTACTTCGTGTCTGTATTACACACAGGAGCCTAATGTCACATTGAGTTTACTTCAAATCCTCGTTGATGACCTTCAAATGCACTTTAATAAGGGCGATGTTTCCGTATTCATCAAGAACCACGGCCAGGCCATCCAAAACATACTTACACTGGTATCAAAGGAGGTAAATGAAAATGTTTAATCTCATAACGACACCTTACGTCTTGACTGAAGACGATAAGAAATGGCTCAAAAAACTCAATATCGTCAATTATGCCGATGAGTTATTAACATTGACGCCTAGACTGGTAAGAGGTAATCCATACGTTTATTATGGTATCAATATCGCCAAATATTTTCCGAGATGGGTTGCATACTTACGTTCCTACAAACAGCAGAAACCTAAAGCAGATGTACGGCAATTTTTTCTCCGTGTACGTTTACAATATCTTGAGCAATTGCAAAAATATGATGGTATTCCGTATAATGTTTTCAAGTTCTGGTTGGAACATACGTCATTAGACTATAACGAGCAATCTCTTTTGTACGCAATAACCGGTTATCTTGGAAGTTTTTCGTCCGACGCAATGTGGATTCTTCCATACTGCTCTTTACAATTCATATTCAAATTGATTGCGAACCATAACTGGCTTAATGAATATTTTGACTTGATTAGAGACTGTAGACTCTATAAAGATTCGGATTTCTACTTCAACAGTATGGGCGAATTACGTGAGTACCATGATTGGTGCGCCGCCGTAAATGAACGAGACCTCATGTTAAAAAATGCTTTTACTTTCACGTATACACCTGCATTTCAGGAACTGGTTGAACGCAACGGATATAAATTACCGATGACGGTTAATGCGTTCCTCGTACTAGGTAAACGGTTTCATACATGCGTGGCGTCTTACCAGCGGTATCAAGACAAAACACTAAAAGGTAGCAATAATTGCTCAAGAGTTATTTATGATGAAACCACACACGCGGAATTGCAGATGTATCCTTACGGTCACCATGTCCGTGGAATCTGTGCACAATGTAAGGGTAAATACAATAAACCAATCAAACCTACCCCGGCGGGCATCGTACGAATTCTGGATGGCCTCGAGTCTTTGACTCCTGAAGACTTTGAAGTAATTAAGCGCCCTGCGGAGGCGATTCAGCGCCGACTTCTGGAGACTCCACTCCACCTCCCACGAGTTCTATTGCGTCTTCCTAAACGCCCTGCACAAAACAACTAATTAAAAACATTTCGGCGTTGGCGGGAATCGGGATAGAGAGTGCGCTTAATCTGATCATTGTAATAGCAAGTAGTGGTAACAGCTTAGACTTGTCAACCAAATAGGTGCAATCGTCAAAATGGAACTTGTCCTTAAAGATGTCGATGACGAGCCTTGCATACAACATTTGCTCGTAATCAGGCGTCGGTTCCGGTTCCTTCGCATTTGCTGAGTTGCCAATCGGGTCTGTGACGTAAATAGGTGATAAATCGGCATAGGCGTTATCTAGTAACGACTTAATATCGACCCAATTAACCGTAGGATTGTCGGCACCGATACCGCACATAAACGTAACCCATCGTTTAAACAGATTCTTGACAAACCGTGCTTTACCCTGCATTTGGGAATGAAATACGGTGTCGCCGGTCTGTTCCAACGCAATCATGCTGGCGGCGGAGCGGATATTTTCCACGTCAAACTTCATCGACTGGATACCGGCCAATTCCTGCATTTCCGTCTTTCTTGCTTGGATTGTGGCATCTAACGCTGTATCGAGTGGCGTAGGATTGATGACGGTTATCAGTTTATCCATCGGAACGGTAGAATCCACGTATAAGCACTCTCCCGCACCGTTATCGAGGGTCTTCATCTCCAGAGCCACATCCATTGGGAATATGGGCACCGGGCCTTTATACATTCTAAGCATTTGCTGCATTTTGGCCATCAGTTTATTCAGCTCTCTTTGACACGGATAGAGTAAATCGAATAATGAGGTAACGGTTACTTTTGAGAACCCTATGTCCCATTTGAAAGTCTCCATCTGTACCTCATTGAAGGGATATTCCACCGGGGGAAGGGTTTTTCCATTTATGATAATCCATATCTTATGCGCCGGGCAATCGAAATACATCTTAAAATCGACTACCTGGCGGTTTCCCCATTCTTCAATACACTCGTCTTTCAATTCTTTTGGACAATGCACTAGATAGAGTGGTAATTCAGTAATAGGGAACCCATAATCCCTATAGAGGAATTGGACAACCCTGCCATGATTGAATTGGCCCTCGAAAAATCCGGCTTCATAATCATTGACTTTTCTGAACCGTTTCTGGAAGGGGTCAATGATGACGTGAGAGAAACCCAAGACGGCGGCGTCATGGAATACTTCGGTACACATTGCGGATAACTCTTCATCGCGTACAACCCTCCGTAAAAGGCGTTCTACTTCATCTTTGAAAACTACGAATTCCAAGGTAGGTACATCGGCAAGAAGTTTGGCGTCAAATTGCACCGACCCCACTCGCGCTACCACTTGGTCAATAATTTGCTTCAAATAATTGGCGGAAATACCGGTGCCGGTGTCACTTCTTTCTTGGTCAAGCGCGGTGAATGACGGTACATTATATGATGTTCTGGTCCACTGTGTCATTTTTAACGATGGAAACAGTTTATTATAGAACATACATATCTTCAAGTATTCTCTGGTGTACTTAGTCTCAATGATACTGTTGAGTTGGTTAAATACGACTTTAATATCCTCCGGTATGTCCCATTTATCGGAACTTTCACCGGGGTACTTCGGTTGCAATCGGCCGGAGGGCCTATATTCATCGGTAGTGGCGTCTCTGACATAACCGAGACGTCGCGCAAGAGATAATTCGTTCATATCAAACCCTTTTTAGTTAACCAGGCTTCCATTTTCTGAATCCCCGCGTCTGTAACATCATCACTAAGGAACGCCCATTCTCGCATAATCGGGCCGCTTTTGGCAAACTTCTTATAAACTAAACCATCATATCTATCTCGGATTTTTTCATTATCCGCTTCTTGCTTGGCCGAAGGCTTATTTTCTTCTTTATTTGTTATAATCGCTTCTCTATTGGCGTTTACCTCGTAATCGGCCTGCCCTTCCTTAGTATTTTTAGCAATAGTGTATTCTGTACCGTATCCGGGACCGGTAATCGGTATATCTTGTGAAGCGTCCCAATGGCCTTCGTCGATATAAGTAAACTGGTAACGCATACCGGTCACGACACCACGGACACGCATCAAGTCCCAAAATCGTATGCCTAACAAGTGCCTTGCCTTCAAATCAAATCCCATCGCCACCGCCTTAGATTCGGCGTCTTTTGATAATTCCGCGTACAAAATTGGCGGGACACGAAAACACACGATAACCGCGCCGTTATTTGCGAAAGTAACTTCTAACGTTTGGTACGTCGGATTATAACGTAATTTACTAATATGCCCACAACCATCACACTCATAATATCGGCCACGACCCTCGGTGTGGTCAAACGCTTTGGCGATATATTCACCCATATCTTCAGGTTTTTTGTCATCTTCTATCGCGCTGAAACTGAAGTATTCCAGAGCTTCATTTTTCGGGACGTAATTCTTGCGACCATTCGGCAATGTCACTTCATGCCATGCATTAGGGTCTCTGGTGGGGCCTACCCACCCGGACGATAACGTTTTTCCATCTCTTACGAGTATTTGATTACCGAGACCGGCTTTCTTTTTCTGGAGTTTATTTGCCGCTTTGTACCGGTCAAAGAATGACGGGTCCCACGGCAACGGCCCTCTTTCAACGTGCGGCATTACACGGCTCCTTCGGGAGGCATTGGCTGTTGTTCTTCACCACCACCTTCTGCCGGTGCGGCAGCCGGCTGCGGAGGTTTAATTGCCTCCGCACCGGCGGCCACCAGAGAACGAAACCACTCGTCAAACTTAGATGAAATAATCTGCTGAACATTCGGCAAATCTTTCAGTTTATTGCTGATTGCGTTAATGATTATTTCATTCTGTTCTTGACGAGTCATTCGTTTACTCCTTCTTCTCTTCCAACGGCAACTCCGGTTGCTCCGGCGACAACGATTGCTCAGGTTCTTCAATCGGTTTCCCTAAGTCCATGTCTTTTACCGGAATGGCCCCGACAATAATAGGCGGTTGTTCACAATCCAGAAACTTCCATATTTCAGCGGTAATCCGCTGAAGCCCCAAATACGTACCGTCCCAGACCGCCTTGCAAAACCCGAAAGACGGTTTACCGGTCTTCTCATACCAGTAACTAATCGCAAAAATGTTCATCACGAACTCCTTGTTTATATTGTACGTCATTAGAGACGCCCATTCAATATAGTATTTCGCAACTTTTCCCAATGTTCTTCGCCGTCCGGGATTGCTCCGAAAGGCCACCGAAAGTATTACAATCCATTGGATAGGGCCGTATCCTAAGCAAGAGGTCGGAACACCGCGTAATTGGTGGCTCACCGGCCCCGAAGGAAAGGGCATGGAGGCTTCGGCGCATTTTATCGTCAAAGATGACGTTATTTTGAAGTGTTTGCCTGAAGACGAAATGGCCTGGCACGCCGTCCGTCATATTCATTCGTTACACCGTTACCATCGTTATAGATAAACGGATATTCCCTATAAACCTGTGGTTCAGGCTTATGCGGCGCGTCGATAAAGTTTATCATATCGCCGTTACGCCAACCAGGTACTTTCGTAAGACCCCAATTACTAAGAACTGTGGTCGTTTGGGGAATACCTGTGGCGGTTTCCCAGTTAGATGCCCATCTACTCATAACGCCTCAAACCAAGTCTTTAACGCGGGCATACTTGTCGTATGTATCCGTGCAATTTCGTCACCACAGTCATCAACCGCTACAAATGTAGGCAAATGACTGATACCGTATTTGATTGCCGTATCTTGGTCTTCGTTGCAATCAACGTGTTCAATCCACTTTTCCACGTGTGGTTCTAACGCATGACACGCGGAACACCATGGAGCCTTGAAAAACAATAACCGTTTAGCCAACGTATCCTCCTCCTAACGAAGTGTATAATTGTCCCAAAACCAAAAAAATCAATACCACTAAAGCAACAAAAACTATTGGTATCACTATCGCAATCATAGCAATATATCCAGCCATCGAGGTACTTTTATCGCTTTAGCATATAAAATGTACCCAATTATTTTCATAATAACCATGACTACTAAAACAATAGCCATGATTATAACCACTCTAATCATCAAATGTAGTTGCGTTTTGTAGTGCTCGGAACTCTCGTACCATTTCGTCGACTGCTCCGTCATATTGCTCAAAGAGGTCTGTAAGTTGGTCGATAGTTCCGTCAAGCGCCGTCGCTCGTTCTCTGACATCTTCGAGTTTATCGAGGCTTCGTTCAATGATGTCATCGTAACGATTAATTCGGTCTGTAAGTCCGTCGATTGTTGTTTGAGCGTTTGCAACGTCTCTTTGATGTTCGAGCTCAACTGCTGTAACCGGTCTTGTTGCGTATGTGCCAAGGATGAGCATACCAGTAAAAGCAAGCATAAACAAAAGTACCGCAATGAGTTCACGCATTACCTGCCTCTTATAGCAAATATCTTGTCTTCAATCGTCATAATGCACCTTTTCACCTTTCTTTGTAAAATATGGCAATCCGTCTTTATTTACGGTAATTCCCAAACCAACGGTTTCCGCAAAATCATTGCACGTTTCAAGCAAAGTGGTAGAATCATTAGCTACCGCGGCGCATATCATGTTATTCAATTTCTCAAGGTATTCTTCAATCGTCATCTCACCAGTCTCCCATAATTAGGGTCAATCTGCCGCTCAATTTTCATTTCCGCGTATTCCATCTCATCTCTGACTTCATCGTGCTGGGACGTGGTGCCTCTGGGTTCGGCACAAATAGCACGCCAGGTACTATCATTGGCCTTGTTCTTCCATCCTGTGACACGGATACGTTCATCACTCAAGGCCTTTTCGAGTCTGGTATGGTCTTCAGCGTATGCGGTTAAAAGCGCCTGGATACTGCCGAGCGTGAATTGCGTCTTTTCGTTTAGGTCAAGTTCGTCGTAGGTAGTCTGGACAAACGCCTGTTTACCAACCATAGACATACCTTCGGCAATTTTGACGGCCGCGTTCCGCTGTTTATTCCGCAAAGATAATTCTTCTTCTTCTTCTTTTATTTTTGCAAGTGCGGCGGCGTCATACATCGCCGGAATTGTACCGTCCTGTGTCCTCCGATATGCAATAGTCGGTTCAAGTCCATACCGTTTCAACTGTTTCCTAACGGTATCGGGCGTTTTGCCAATCTGTTCCGCGATTTCATCAACAGTAAAAAACTTTTGTTGTTCTATCACTTCAATCTGTTCCATCTCACACCTCCTTCGTCAATACGGCTTTCCAACCGTCATCCGTTTCGTTAACATCTTCCACGAGCCACATATCCTTGCATTCAGACCAAGGATGCGGACTACATTGCCCAAGTACTTGACCGACTTTTGGTTTAAACCCGAAATTATCTTTGTCGGTTAGTATCATTATCGTCTTCCCCATCAGTACATTTCCCACTCAATACGCAATTCATCTTCAGACATATTAAACTTATTCAATATGCTTTTAGAGATATTACGTAACGTAGTTGACCGTGTTCGTTCTCTTAATTGTTGAAGAAGCGCGCATACGATACGCGCTTCTTCAGCACTAAGCTGAATGTTCCACATCGGGAGCCTTCAAAACTTCAGACACCTCACGACCGATAAACTGCTTGGCGGTTGAATCATCAATGAGCCCCATAAGAACCATATCATTGAGGATAAGCTCATAGAGAGGCTCCCTGCGCAAAGAACTTGCGCTCATATTATTTACTCTGCTGGGTTTCATACTGAACCTCCATCAATTTAAGTTGCAATTGCAGTACCTCATTCTCCAACTTGAGCCTGGCATACTCACCGCAAAGTTCATAGACTTTTTCAGGGTCAAGTTTCCGCTTCTTTTCTTTTTTCACCGTACCACTCCTTGCCGGTAAACCGGATTTGACATAGTCAGTTCCTCCAGGATTATTTGTTGCAATTTTTGTGCAAACTCATCAATCCGAGACCAATCGAACTTCAAGAACAAATCAAGTAACGCATCATAATGCTTTTCATACTCAGCAAGTTGCCATGCGTGCTGCTTGATACCATCAAGTCTCACATACCTCTGTAAAAAGTCGAGACATTCATCTCTCTGTTTTAATGTCACCGTACCACTGAACAATTTAGACTGGTTAGATTGTGAAAATCTTGCGCTTTGATTTTCTAAATCATGCACCGTTTCCTTAAAACTCATCTCGCCAAAACATGTCTTTATACACGTCATCTTTTCTTCTCCATCTCCAGCATAAAGTTTTGTATGGCCACCTCATCGTCAAGGTGGTCAAGTATATTATCATCGGTTACCGTTTGCTTCTGCGTCGCAGTACTAATGGTAAATCTTCTCCCGGTCTTATCTTGTATCGTCATTTCTAAGTCTTGCCTGGTGGCCTTCGACGCTTTAATTAACAATGACGTCAAGAACTCTACAGACCATTCTTGTTTAGCGAGTAATCGGAGGGCCTTCCTGGTCTCGGCGTTTTGCTTGTAGATGGCGATAACATCTTTAATAATTTGAAACATTTCTAGCCTTTAAAACATTCGATAAAACACATCAATAACGTTTTCCATTTACCTACTCGCGTAAAAGCGTGATAGATACCGTTCCGCGCCTGATTCGTCTTTTCCACCTTGTATAACATTTCAGAATATTCTCGACTTCTGCCGGGATATATAGGATTTAATCCGAAACGTCTCATTTGGGATTCCATATTTTAATTATATCACGTTCTCTACGAATAATGAACAGAGTTGATTATAGTAAAAATGATAAACTTTTTGGTGTCTTCTCCTTCAATGTTCATGTGAAATATGTTCGATTTTTCCCTCCATTTTCTCTTCCAATTAAAAAGTATGTATACAAAAGTATACATACTTTTTAATTGAAGGAATTTTAAAGAGAATTATTTTAAAAAGAGATATGAATATTCAATTTTTCCTGAACCCCAAACACGCTCCCTCCGTGTCCTAATTCCTTACAGGACAAGGAATTAGGAGAAAATAAGGCCCTCCGTGGGAGTGCCGGAGGGCCTTGTATAATATATAAAGGTGGTGTATGTAGAGACGATATAGTAT
>LSQA01000094.1_pt1 | contig 15161 bp, 16 predicted proteins | sample 651271 | NCBI WGS metagenome assembly LSQA01 (sample SAMN04438314, study PRJNA306036) | termite gut metagenome | isolation source: viral DNA filtered from gut of termites from termite colony 3 | host: Coptotermes formosanus | place: USA: New Orleans, Cypress St. | collected 2013-06-21 | reverse complement strand
ACGTAAGTGAAACGCCAATGTCAACGCTTTGTTCTTTGGAGGAAACCATGCCAACTAATACACAGCATATCATGACAAGATTGGAATCGATGAGCATCAGCAGATAGGGTTCATCAGAAAGCATCAAAAAGTAAAAATATATCATAAACAAACAACCAAGAAGTGAAACATGAACCGTGACCAACATCAGCATTCTCTTCTGACTATTGGGACTGATGATAGAAATCTAGAATCAGCGCTTCCCCAAACAAAAGACGCAAAAAAGACTTTAATGGGTTTTGGCTAAGGGCAGCATCACTGCATCATCCATGTTTCGATTCGTGGATGAGTCAGCAATTGACGAATTTTAAAAATTTGAAAAAGAAAAGTTTTTTTGTCCACCATACTTTGTAGCCGCGATTGGTGGTGCGAGGAGGAATCTTGTACACGAGGACCTCAGGCCGCACGAAAATGATGCTATCGAATTCCATGGTGAAATGAAAGGTTGATGGTGAAAGGAAAAGGGGAATCAAACACAAAAAATTAAAATTTAAAATTTGCAGGTTAGTAACCTGAGGTTACCAAGTTGGTTAGCTAATAGCTTTGAAGTGCTGATCCAACACTAAAGCAGGAATAATAAAATTGATTTGAGATCAATTCCAAGCTCTCTCTAGAGAAAGTTATGTTGAATGCGCAAACGATCAAGGCCTCCGGATAAGAACATGATTGAATTTTTAACGTGACATATATGAAAAGAAAGAAGCGGGACGAGAAGAGAGTCTACAGTTGCAGTTGGAAATTAAGAAGGACTTGAAAAGCGTTTCGGATCTGAGCCATGGCCGAGCCCTGAACGACATGGTTGCTTGAGCAAAATGAACATGAGATCGTGCTGTTCCACAAAGGCTGGGTGGGGCAGCTGAGTTGTGTGGGCAGCAGATTGATGGTAGATGTTGAACCTACTGAGAGGGCGGTTGGCGCACTCATAAACGCAGACGCAGCGTTGGACGACAGCTGGAAAGATTTTAGAGTGTAAGGCAGTGGCAGCGGGTTGACAACGAGCACCGAAGAAGGGCAAGTGGTGATGCTTGAACGAGATTGAAGAGCAAGCAAAGGCCTCGATACGACATTGGCAGGGAAAATGAAGGGGATGATCAAAGCGAACTTCTCGACACAGAAACGGAACTTGGTAGGCGAGGACAGGCCAAACATCACATTGGAGTAAAATTTGGTGAGGGTCGAGTTGTCTGTGATCACAGCTTGGCGGTTCATTCCTACCACCGTGGAGATGGACAGAGTGTATTCAATCAGACCGACAGAGATGCGTGCGTCCGTCATCGCAACCGTCTGAAAGTTGATATCATCTTGAAGATCAAGCTGAATACGAGGCACATTGATGCTGGGCAGATAGGAAGCGCCAAAGGGCAAACTGAGAGAAGCAGTGACTTGGGTGGTTGTTGCCCAAGAGCCGACAATGGTCACACTGCCCATCTCGTTCAGGAGAGAGCCGAGAAAGTCGGCGTTCAGTGGATCCATCTGCATGTTGCGCGTAAAGAGGACAGCAGCCATGACCCGATTCAACAGATTCTGCTGAGCAGCCGGAAACATTGTACCGCGCGCTGCGAGGAGCCTGTTGTCATTGGCAAGAAGGGCTTGCAGCAATTCGGACTGCACAATGTCAGTCTGCTTGAGAACGAGTGTTGTCACGAACGAGTAACGTTGGAGACCATAAACAACGGTAAACGGATCAACGGTGACAGTGGCAACAGCAGGCATGGAAAAGGAAGCGGGAGCATTGACTGATGGACATGATGGACAAATGATGTCGACAGATAGGAGTGGCATGGTACCAACAAGCGGAGAGTTGGCACCGAAATCGTAGACCCAAGTCACTGGCAGCTTCGACGCTGTTGTCTGGCTGATAGAGACCTGGCGAATCTTTTTCCAATCAAAAATGCTGCTGATACCCAACGAGCTGCTATCACGGCGGCGACGGCTTTGAACAGCTGGAACCCATGGGTTCGAGAATAGCTTTATAGACATCCCACTCAATGACTGTTGCGCCCATGGACAGGCTAGATGATGAGTCGAAACATGAGTGTGCGGTCTTTGTAATAAAAGAAAGATAATAATGTTAAAAATGATGGAGTAAACGCAACGACTTACACTGTCCATTTTGAGAGATGGAAGCGAAGCGAACTCCAATTGGCGAGCTTGCTGATCCATTATTGTCTTCCCACCACTCCATGATGGTATTGGCAATGGTTTGCACGGAAGTGTTGGAAGCTGTGGCATAGCCAGCCACAGATGCCTGGGCAGAGGCGGCATTATAGGAAAGAGGGATAGAGATGTCTGCAAGGACACTCGAGTCAGCAGTGCGAATGACCTCGATGCCAAACGTGGGCAAAGTCTGCGGAAATCGCAGCAATCGGGTGATGTTGATCAAAATGCCCTCAATGTTGATGCCGTTATAAGATTGCAGAGTCACATGCATCCCACCCACACGAGGGATGGAGTATGCCGAAGAGTTAAGGCCGAAGGTTTCGCTGAACTTCTGCGTCATCGGTACTGAGATCTTGAATGGGAGATAGACAGAAGCGACCGCGCTCGCTTCCACATCCATCACGGAGACAGTCTCATCAACCATCTTCGAAATAAACAAGTTGACGGCCGTAATGTTGCGCACTTCAATGCTATCTACGATCGCGGTCACTTGCGCATTGCGGCCAGGTTGCACGACAACGGAAGCGACCGTGGCACAAACTGCTTCAATGCCATCGAAAAAGCCGCAAACGCGTATGTTATCTAAATAAATGACTGTGGTCACTGCGGCACTGCTGAGGGTCGCATCAACTCGCAGGGTCGGGGAGCGACTGTCGCAGAATCGATCAGTGGTGATAGAGTTAAGTTGGATCTACGGAAAATGACATGTCAAATCAATAGATAAAGAGAGAGAGAGAGAGAGCAGGTTACTGAGATTAGAAAAAGAAAGGACTACACTACCTGTGCATTTTCATATGCAGTCTTGTCAGCTAGAGCCTGCAATCCCAAGCCCAGAACAACAAGCCCAAAGAGCGCGAGAATTCCTCCGATAATGCTCAAGACGACACAAACTCGCTTTCTTTTTGGCGTCTTGGGCCAGCAACAGCAGGGAGACGATCTCGGACGAGATTTTAATGGCGGAAAGTCTAGTGATACATCGAAAAGTATTCTGTGAGCATTCAACACAAAACTCGTCAACAAAGAGGATACGGAACACAGCATGACGGAGAACGATGAGAGTAAAAGGAGATTGGTCCACTCACGAACGTAGATCCAAGAGAAGCGACAGCGAAAACGTCAGGATCAAAGCAAACGACGAATTTGACAAAATTGCGACAGACCTCCTTCGAGAGCATCATCCACAGGACCATCCTCTGTGACCTCGTTATCCAACAGTGGTGCCTCCTCAGCAGAAGAGGCAGCCTGGTTGGAATGAAGCCGTTTCAGAGGAATCGGCGCCTGCTCCTCCGCATCCATAGACGTGCGCGAGTGTTGCTGGGTTACCATTGCACTCGACTGCGCAGCACGGAGAACACCGGCATCAATTGTAGCAAGACTTCTGAAGGCTGGAGCTGCCATTGTGGAAGTTGACTGTGAGGCGAGTGAGGTAATGTCCTCTGAGTCATCTGCATGCATCATGGATGATGATGGAGGCAATAAACACAAGAAATATTAATTAAAAAAAGAATTGGAAAGGAAATTTGACCGTCCAAAGTCTTGCTTGCTTTGCTAGTAGCTGATTATATTTCAATGCATTGCTTGTGGATTTGCAGAGATAAATGGACTTTTGGAGGATTTCTTCCAAAGATCCGACATCCACGTCATCTGCTGTTTGAAACTGATGATGATCATCCATATTCACATCACACAATTGAGTTGCTATGATGATCGTGCAGCAAAAAAGATGATTGGTGAGTTGTAGCAACCCAATGTTTTTCCTTTCGTTTCTTCTGGCCCTGTTCACTGAGCAGTCCATGTATCAGCGGAAAACCAGATCCACCACTGTAACTGGTTCAACTGCTAAGCCAGCTTTAGTCGATCCAGAGCCGTCTGAGCTGAGAACACAGCCTGTACGTAAAAATGAAATTGCTGTTTGAAGGAACGAAAAAAAAGGGCAAGAAGAAGGATGCAGCGTCTTGGCGAGTATGGAGATGATATGAAAAGGATCGGGGGTTGCATAAACGTGCTATATAGCTTCCCATGGAAATTGAATGAGTGTGAACCTGTTGTTAACAGAATGTCTGCGTTTTTTGGTCTTTGTAGACTGAAGCCCAAGCCGGAGTTGGCTCAGAAGATCCAAGCATGCCAGTACTGGGTAAGATTATATCTTTGTGGCGATCGCACGCTCAACAAACGCACACACTGACTGGTCCAGCGCAGGCCGCAAACGCAGGTGCATCTGGTGGGTTACTGTGATCATTTTCCTCGCGGGTCTGTTCCATGGTTATCAGAGAGTCGTTAGCGTGACTGCAGATATGATGCAATTCGATACACTTCAGGTGCGCTAAGGAGGTTTTATCGTATCACTCTCTTTGTCACGCTTGGTTTTTTGGTCTTCAAACCTCGATGTTCACTGAGCTTGGGCTTTTCCCCTTAGATCGACGCAATTCGTTCCATTCACGTTCATGATCTCTGCACTGCGTCGTCACCACATTTTGTTGTGGAGTTCGGTTACTCTAGTCAAGTGCAGTCAGCGTCAGTGCAGTTAAAAGACACTCACCTGTGTATTTTACGCGATGAGGCTTCCGTTGCCAGTCTGTGTGCGCGTGTGGAGACATTTACCTTAGAAGCAGGTCTTGGGAAAACGGCGATGATAACTGTGTCTGATGTGGAGGTCACGAGTCGAAGTGAGCTCGAGCATCTATTACAGCAACTTGCCCAACATCAGCACTTCACTATCTTTGTGCACATCCATGCTACCACTGCTGCACCAGATTTATTTGGAATATCGCAACGCATCTCTAAAATACTGCCGCTTGAGACCCAACCGCCGGTGAGTGTCAGTGCATTATCGCCCTCCTCGAGCGTGCATGTGGCGTTGCGGTCTTCCAATAGCATCGCATGTGAGCGTGTCCCTTTTACTCTACCGAGCTGGCTTCATCTTCCTGCAAACATTCCCACCCTGTCATTTCAGATTCTGCATGACGCGTCAGCATTAGCTACTGTCAATGCCACAGTGGTGTGTCCACACGGATCTCCGGAATGCGCAGCAGCTATCTCTGCTACAGCAAGCCGTGATGAGATCAAGCATATCGTGGAGCTTCTCAAGGTGTTGTTCCGCCAGCAGATGTCGATGCGACCCATTTTGAGGATTGCTGGTGTGTACTTCAACGGTCAAAGTAAGTTTTCTCACTGTCTCTTCCACTGTGATTGGTAACGTTGAATTTTCCTCTCAGTTTGTCCCTATGCAAATGAGTCGCTGATCGGCACCGCTGTCCACTTGCCAGCCCCATCTGATCCCGAGACCACAAGTTCGAAACCTTACTTTCCGTTATCGAAGATCCGAGAAGTAAACATCGCAAAGACCACAGCCACAACCCTCCCAATCAAGATTCTTTACGATTTTGGACGCCAGTTGGTTTTCATTGGTACTCTTCCTGCGCTCTCCGTTCAACTGTTTCGTCTTCCTGCAAACTCAACATCCTTGAATACTGCTGGGCCTCTAACACCATTCGGCACCCTATCACTGGATCCCCTCACATTCACTGAACAGTTGCAGCGATATGCATTTTCACTCACCTTTACTTCCACCCAGCCGACCATACTTCAATCTCAAGTTCTGGGCCAGTTGCTTGCTGGGCAGAATTTCACTTTGGTCGTAAAAGGATCTGCTTTAAACGGTCGGCCTCCGAATATTCTAAACCAGATTCTTGCAGAACTGGAGTTCGATGTTCAAGTTCCCGTCAACATCGCCAAGCCACGTCCAGAGATGATACGTAAAGTGCTTGGTTATGTGAAAGACATCAACGTTGCGGGCGCATGGCCAAAGAGCATGCAGGTTAATTCGGTGATTCGTCTTCCATTCGCCTCTGCCTATCTGCCCAACCTGCAGCTTCCACGCGTCCAAATCGATCTTCAAATGGGCACGGCACCTGAGAAGACAGTCCTCACCAATGACCTGCGCGGTCAATCGAGCTTGTGGGAGTATTCTGTGTCCATCCAAACCGTCCTCGGCATGGCCCGTGGTGGAACTTTTGCCAATGACACGGCATTAACAGAATTCTATTCGCGTCTTCTTGGTGGTCGCTCTGCCAACGTGCAAATGCGCCTCGCGTTCGAATCATTTGCAGTGCAAGTTCCACTCACGCTACCAGCGAATCTCGTGACGAAACCGCTGGTAACTGTGAATGAACGATCAGAGCAGACCGGCTGTATTGCTGCACTGTTTGTGAACAACCCGTTCCCCTTCGCTGTGGCTGTCTCGAGTGTCAGTCTTGCCGCAGACAATGCCACAACAGCCTTCACCTCATTCAGGCCAGAGAGCAGTGTGCCTGTGGTAGTGGAGCGATTCTCTTCGCAAAGGTTTGCTTTAACCATGAGAGCGTGTCCCAACGCAATCGGAGTTTGGGAGGCTGCGATGGATTGCCCAATTTGCAGCGAAAAGAGGTCGCTCTATGGGCAAATTTCGTTGATGGTGCAGGACAAGTTTCCGTTGAGATTGAGATTTAGTGTGTAGACATGAATGGAAGTCTCTCTCGTCTTCACATTGTCTTCTGATACATGAATGAATGATAGTTTTGAACAGTTAGATATCAGAAGCGGTACTTTTCACATAATGAGATTGCTGAATCTGCGAGGCTTGTTCCAATGCTTCGCCAATGGATCGAACAGAGAGACCTGTTCTCATCGCAGAAATCTATAAACACGCTCTCAATCAACAAATGGTCTCAAGGAGTATCGGATCACAGATTTACCTTCAGATGTGTCAACGTGGTCTTCAGTTCTGTGAAGCTTGGCCTTGCTCTCGACGACAGCACCCAACATCTCAGCATCAGTTGGAACATCGCTTCAGGACATTCAGGCGGCTGTTGCAATCGCTTGCCCTCCTTCAACGTCGCTGCGATATAGCGGTTCTCAATGGTGCCGTATGGACGCGCCAGACCATGCGTCAGAATCTCCCACATCACCACACCAAACGACCACACTATATGTGCCAACATGAGAGCGGTGACAACTTCAAAATCATGAGACGTTTCTCGCTTGCTTACCATCCGACTTGGTCGAGTATTTGCGGAACTCGATAGACTCCAGCGCCATCCAGCGCAGCGGCATCGCAATCCCGCGCTGTGATGGCACGTAGTATTCATCTTTGTGCTGCGACATGTCACGCGACAGCCCAAAGTCAGCAATCTTTACCAAGTTGTTGGCGCCCAACAGGCAGTTGCGCAGCGCAAGGTCACGGTGCACAAACTTGATCGTCCCGAGGTACTCCATGCCAGTAGCAATCTACAACAACCAACAAGAGTGATGTCGGGATGAAACAGATCATTACACATCGAAGCACGAATTCATGATATCGATCACCGTACTTGAAGACTCAATTCCACTTGCTCAGCAAAGTTCACTCGTGGTTGCAGTTTGGTTGAGCAGCGCTGCAGCACATCTCGCACGTCTCCATAAGGTATATACTCAAGCAGAATCAACGCTGGATACTGCTCAAAGCACACACCCATGAACCGCACCACATTCTGATGCCGAAACACCGAGAGCAGCTTGGCTTCAGCATAGAAGTCGTTGAGCTCCCTCTCACTGTCTTGGTTGTGGAGCAGCTTTCCCGCCATCAGTTGACCAGTGGCTGTCGACTTCATGAGCATCACCTCGCCAAAGTTGCCTTTGCCAAGCTTCTTGATCACGTGCAGCTCAGAGCGATTGAGCGAGTATTGCGCCACCAAAGTCTCGTTGGTGAGTTGAGTGAATGCATACTCGCTGTAGTTCCCGCTTTCGGATTGGAAAGCAGCGTCATCAGACTCACTCAGTAGATCTGAATAGCCAGCGTCAGAGGTTTGGAAAAGCACATTGGTCGACTCCACTTGGTTCATGTGGGCGAGGTCGGCAGACGTCTTGACAGCCATCGCTTGATCAGCGTAGAGTGGTGCATGTTGAGCGGTGCCATCGTAAGTGACGTAACCAGAGGACGAGGATGGGGCTGCAACCCCAAACATAGACATCTCCACGTGGTCGTCGTTGACATTGGACGCCGAAGAGGCCACGGATTTCAGCTGCCGCCTCTTGCGCATCAAAAGCAGCAACAGCAAGAGCAGGAGCAGCAGGAGCAACACACCTGCTGCTGCTCCAATTCCAGCACCAATGGCTGCACTCGATGTACTGCTGGACTGCACAGGCGGACGAAGATCGAGCTCGCAGAAGCTGCCATTGAAGGACTGCAGACAGTTGCAGAGGTAGCTGTTGATTCCATCAATGCAGATGCCACCGTTGAGACAAGTCAGTGACGAGGGGCAGTCATCAATGTTGGTCTCGCAAAAGTGGCCTGTGAAGCCAGTGCTGCATTGGCACAGCGGGCCATTTGTAGCAGATACAACGCAGCTGCCACCATTCATGCATGTAGTTGTTGGGGCGACTGTGCATTCAAATGAGGATCGAGTCACCAAGACCGCTCCCGATTCCGTACTGGCAACAAGCGATCGAGTAAGTCCACGAATTGGATCCATGAGCACTTGGTAGGCAGACCCTGCCTGCCGCATGGGTGTGACTGCAACGGTCGCCAAGCTGTCGAGCTGAACAGTCCACGCGATCGACCCTTGATCCAAAAAAAGGTACTTGGCCACAGCGGTACACAGTCTGTTCACAGGATCAATGGCAAGGTAGAAAATGTTGAAACTGGGAAGCTGAGTTGAGTTGATCTGAACACCGGAGATGGCGGAAATCTGAGTGATGTATCCATACACGGAGGTATCCGCGCGGCTTGCTGTCCCTCCCAAGTAGAGAACATTTTCATAAAGCGCAATAGCATACGCGTAATCAAGCAAATCGGTGCCAAAAATCTTGGTGTAAATCACATTTCCGTTGGTCAGGTTGAATGAGATCAACAAGATGTCCCAATCCCCAAATGAGGGTGCTCCATTCACTGCTCCTTTGGCGTATCCGCAGAGATATCCGGTCACTTTCGAACTATCTACCACCACTCCAGTTGCAGCATCATCCAGTGGGCTGCCAAACTGCCGAGCATAAGAAATGCTGCCAGTCGCAAGGTCCACAGCGGCTAGAATCGCATCTTTGGCTCCATGGTTGATGTTTCCCAGAAAGTTTCCTTCACTGGCACCGACAAGTAACGCCAAGCCCAAATGGAGATCGAGAGCCATTGACGCCACATCCTCATAGCTGGTGGAGCCGAAGATCTTAGTGTAGACAATCTCACCAGTATCCAGACGCAGAGCAATAAACAAGACATCCCACCCGTTGGGATTAATGCCACTTGCACCAGGAGCGGTGGTAGTGGTGCCTGCCACATACACGCGGTTGTTGGACACGTCAATACCGATTGCCTCACCAGCGTCATAGTATGGAGACCCATATTGTTGTAGCCAGAGCAATGTCACTGGCTCGGACAGATTGACAGCAAGCACGAACACATCTGCAGAGCCGACGATGGGTTGAATGTCGTAGATTGACACCTCAGTGTCGCCAGTGAGATAGAGGATGTTGCCCAACATATCGAGGTCCATGGCAACAGTTCTAGTGACGTCGACGGTGTACTCTTCTCCGTAGGACGTCACCAAGTTGGTACAGTACGTGCCAGCAAAGTTGCCTGGGCAGTCGCACAGAAATCCGGTGTCTTGCCCCAAACAGCTACCGCGGTTTTGACATGGATTGGGACTAATGAAGAGGATCTGGGTGAGATATTGTCCAATGACAAATCAGGAGAGCAAGACATGGATCAACAAAAATTCGAAGGAAAAGTACGACAAATGTAAAGTCGAGGACTTGCTGGCAGACAACATAAAACTTCCCTAGCAAAAACGAGAAACGTGCACATGAATAAGATCAACAACGACAGCAAACTGGGACCGGGCATAAACCAGAGCATAGAGCATGTAGGTTTATCAGATGAAACTCTTTACCTGCACACACTGGTAGAGCAATTTAGTCCGCTGTATCCTATCAAACACGCACAAGAGAGTGGCGCTCCTGCAGTCGTGAAGAGGGATGTCTGATTGGCATTGCATGTGAACAGTTGTTTGGCAAGATTCACCATCACTGGTTGAATGGCATAGTCTAGCCCCACTGCCAAGACTGTGTTCGCCAAAGGGTTCAAAATGACAAGGTCGCTTAAAAATCGAGAACTGTTGATTCGAGTCTCTTGAACCTTAAAGGTCTGAGCGTTAACATAGAGAATTGAGCCGGCAGGGTAGTTGGGAGCCAGAGAGTTAGCAACAATGATCAATGTGTTCGTAGCTGCGCTGAACCGAATGCTTTCCCCTTGTCGCTCAATTCTTCCTGCTAGGAGCACATTGCCAGTGCTCAAGTTAAATGACAGAAGATATCCTTCGGTTGATAATCTGTATCCAGTGATGTATCCAGTGCCTTCAAGGGAGACACCACTTTGTTGGAGTACAATACCAGTGGCTTGCGCAGAGGTTCTGTCGATTCTCGCATAAAGTCCAGCAGCTGTCAGAGTTTGAAACTTGAGGAAAAAAGCTCCTGTGCCTGCCCCGCTGGAATAGATGATGGATAAGTCAGACCGCCCAACTATGTATCCATAGGTCTGGGTGACATCAAGCACAACATCTTTGGCAACACCAGGAATCTATAGAGAGATCATAAAAGGTCAATTGGACAACTCATTCGCTTAATCGCCTCGTACATTTCGACCAAACGTAGTTATGCTAGCAAGTGCTTGAGTTCTCGATTTTCCAGACGCCACATCGGTTGCATTAAGACTGAACATCATGAGCATGATGTAGTTACCTTGGGATCCGACAAGATAGCCTTGGTAGTTTGCATTGCGAATGGCCATCGCAGAAGCACTCTCTTGCACAGACGTGCCGACTTGAAAATAGTACAAAAGAGTTCCATTGCTCAAATGGAAGGCAATAACGAGCGCATCACCGACACCAGCATTCGCAAATCCCGGCGCTGACCCTAACGTCGTTCCAATCAGATACCCAACACCTCGGACGAGGTCAATCGTGATGGCGTTGATATAGTCATCTGAGGCGGTTCCATACTGAGCCGTGTACATGATGACGCCACTTGTTGTGTTGACACAATTGACGAAAGCATCCGCACCGCCAAACTGCTGGTTGCCAAGCTTCGACGAGGTGACCCCAGCAACATAAGCCAGCAGGCGGACGGGGTCATACGCGACACCTAAGCATGAACGACTTGATATAAGAACGAATCAATCAATGACCATCCTTAGAGGGAACATGCACCTTACCAACAGGAATAACACCAGCATATGGCTTCGAAGCGTAGCTCCATTGTGCGCAAGTGTCTGTGTAGTAGCCGGCATTGCATCGACAGGAGAAGCTGGTGGTCGAGTTGTCCGAGGCTGCAGCGGCTGGCTGACAGGATCCACCATAGTCTGCACACTGTGATTGACAAGAGGAGAGTGCTACCAACAGGCAATGGTTCAGAGCAGAGCAGGTCCAGAGAAGTGAGAGTTCACAGTCAACTTTTGAGCAGAATTTTTGACGCCTGTCTCGCTTTAGATATACTCACTGATCACCGTCAGAGAGGCTGGTTGCTTGAATCAAACTAGCGGTAATCGAAATGAATGCGGTTTGACATTTGACTACTTACTCTCATAGCCGGCGACACATTGTGCCGCAAAGCACGTTGCCACAAGCGCAACTACAACATGTGGAATCAAAGACGGCTTCATCCTTCAGCAGGACGAGGGAGCAGCCAAAATTCAGCACGCGAAAGAAAAGAGGAGGGGCGAGAAAGCGAAAAAAAAAGAAAAGAAAAAAAAGAAAAAAAGTCTTCATCTGCTTACACGAGCTATGATGCCAAGTGAATTCTTGAAGCTTTGTATCAGCCTTTGGTTGTAAGTCTATATTAATACTCGTGCTAAATTCTTGCGTAAAGCTGCTACTCATTCATATTGAGGAGCTAAGCATGCTCTATTCGCTTTTGTTATCTTGAAACTGAAGAATTCAACAGCGTTTTGAGTTATCATTGTCATGTGTAACCGTTGTGTGACCTCAGATTGCTCACCAATCATCGACAATCATTTCCTGTAGCATTCTCGTGGCAACTTTGTTTGGTTGATTGGGATACACATGAGCAGAGCCAACAGAAGAACTGTCGACTACCATCAACATGCAGCTCACTCATTGCAGAATGAGGTCATTTTATTTCAGATGTTCATGATTTTATGCTTCTCCTGCTTAGGAACATGATTGATCACCAAGCGTCCGTCATACGATAGCGAAGCATAAATCTAGCATGATACATGAGTCACCAGTCCAAAGTTGAAGAGGTCGAGTAAACTGATACATACCCACGGATCAAAGTTGCTCCATTCCACTGCATACACCGAGTCAAAGTGAATCTTGTCGTTTTGCTGCACGAGACGATCTTCTAGAGTCTTTCGACTACTTTTACGCCAAGAAGACCATCAAAAAGTCAATCAAAAACATGAAAACAACACGCTTTTAATACGCACCTCGACGAATCCTCTTCACCCCCCATGTAGCCATAGGGATCACTGCTCAAAGAAGGGACAGCATGGAGGTAGACTTGATTATCCGAGCTGCCAAGTAACACGAGTTGATCATGAAAGCTATTGTACTTGACAGACCAAACCCTAAAACATGCACATTCCACGCCCATTCAACACATACAGGCGCACACAGAACACTTAAATCGGGTTTTCAGCAGACGAACCAATGCGATTGATCTCCAACGACTTTCAAAGGCGCAGTCGTGTTGCGAACGTCCCAGAACTTCAGTTTGCAGTCGTCACCGCCACTGCACAAGTAATACTGCTTGTTCTGATTGAAATCCATATCCCGCACCGCCTGAGCATGAGCATTCGGAATGGTATAGGCCACTTTGCCAGCACGCAAGTCCCATCCTTTGATAGTGGATTCACTGGCTGTTGCCACTTGAGATGCCTAGTAAGCAATACGAGTTAACTGCGCGCTTTGAAAGAGAAAGTTCTCAAGCACCCGAATAATAAGGAAAAAATTCGTATGATAAAACATCCAATATCAGCGTCTCCCGCTTTCACCACAGAGAACCATTGACGCTAGTCACATTTGAAAGAGATTTTGCGCTTTTGTTTGACACAGGAACTCACTTGGTGATGTGGACACCATCTGGCAGTGAAGAATTTTGTTCTCTTGTCGTCCGGCTTCAGTACTTGTGTGCCTTTCGCGGAGTCTGCCAGTTTCCCGAGATCCCAAACACGTATGGATTCCTCATCGACAGAGATGACTGAATTGTTGGAGGGCGACGGATGCCAGAGCACGCACTTGACATTGACATTCTCCTCACTGGGTAGGTTCGCAACCTCGATAACTGGCGTTGTGTCGGATCGATGTTCAGGAAGCCGGATAATCGAACCTTTCGTCACAGCTTGGCTGCCAGTGACCTACACCCCAAAGGATCAGAACAAGGAGACTCGTTTGAAAGAAGAAGAAGGCTGCTGTACTTTCATATGGACTGTCGACAAAAGATCGACATTGGATGCACTGGAAGCCAGATGCCATACTTCACCAAGTGGATGCGCATAGACAAAGCTCTCGCTAATTTCGTTTCTGTCTTCACTGTAAATCACTTTGTGCAGGACGTTGTCTTTGGTGGGTGCGAGCGTGGCAGTAATAAACTGGACTTGTTCTTGCTCTGCTCTGACATTGCAGAGTGCACGCGCCTATTGACATCATCAGATATGATTGAGAAACGGAACGACAAAAACGAAAGCGAGCGGAGCAAAGCGCCAGAGGACACATTGAACCCTTACGGAAACAATTTCAACTTTTGAAGAAGTACAAATCCCTTCAAAACCTCTCTGGAGACTTCATTCACAAAGTAACAACAATTTAAACCACAACAACAAGAGGCACAGTTTAGTGCGGGACGACTTCTGGAACCAAAAACAATTCGACGTATTTTGCACTCAATCCGGCCAGCTGACATTCCGATTTCAACCACAAACACTGGCAATACATGATCCTATGCTACTTCAAGCTTGGATAGTGCTGAGACAAAGGCCAGAGTGACGGAAGCTAGGACAAATTGAAGTTGTTGCGAAAAAAAAATTGCAAACACACAGTCGCTCTACGGCCAGTCATGTCATGGCATACTCATAACGATGTGCCCAAGTAGCTCTCAAGCAGCATCGCCACACCGAAAACACAAATGACGTCATGGAAGGATCCGACTTCGATGGCAGTGCTTGAATCATGAACAGACAATACTTCATTGATCCTTATATCAGACCAAACGCGAAACCAGAAGAGACCAGTTTATTTCACAAGGTCTCCATCACCCAAGTCCCAAGTGTCAGAGTCACTGATAACAATCACATCCCCTCATACGTAGGCTTCGATTTCACATGCCTCATAGCGCTTTTCTCTCTTGGTGAAGAGCCTTCTGAGATTCGGCTTACTTTGTGATCGAGTCCGTAGATGACATGCGGGGTGTCAGAATGGGCCATGTTCTACTGTATTGTGCTTGTTAGGGAGGATGAAGCGCTGCGTCGGAAAAGAGCAATCGAGGAAAAAAGTAGTAGAAAAAGTAACTCACTAGTCTTGTCGGTGAAACTAACCAACAAGTCCCCAACTTCGATGCTCAGCAATCGTCACTAGCAAATCAAAAATTAGCTGACTCTATGGGTTCAGGGTAAAATAAGGCGAAAACAGAAAATCGAAATCAATCACACGCTCAACCAAATTCCCTTTTTTTTTTTTTCCCCCCCCCCTCAGGTGTAGAAGGGCCTTTTCTTTTTCCACCCCCTGTCCGCACAAACAGATTTTGCTGGTGATCTCTGGGTTAGGGGAACACTGCGCTCTCCCGCTCTCGCTAGACACGTCACCTCGTCTATACCCACTTCGCAAAGCTCTCTCCCCTCGCCGCGGGCCCCTTGTCCCTAGAAATATGGTTATCTTTGCGCCCACAGCACAAGTAACAAAAATCTCTTCTTCGCAGAGTTTTCTGTGTCTAGATGTCGCCGC
>LSQA01000091.1_pt1 | contig 15185 bp, 17 predicted proteins | sample 651271 | NCBI WGS metagenome assembly LSQA01 (sample SAMN04438314, study PRJNA306036) | termite gut metagenome | isolation source: viral DNA filtered from gut of termites from termite colony 3 | host: Coptotermes formosanus | place: USA: New Orleans, Cypress St. | collected 2013-06-21 | reverse complement strand
GATTGTAATTTTGAGCGTTTCTGCGGTGTTTGTGTTTGCGTTTGCGTTTGCGTTTGTGTCGGCGGTCTTATTGGTATATACGGATTTGAAAATGAGGAACCAGAAGGATTTGAAAGTGCGTCTATACGTGCTTGTGTTTGGAATACTCTCTGTCTATCTTGAGCTGTCATACGCGTTGCGTCTGGTACAATTGGCTTAGTATCTAACTCGTTTCCTGTAAGGCGTGTGTAATAGTTATCTGCGTTTGCAAAATGTGCTTGTGCTACTTGCTGGGCATACTCATCTTCTTGCATACCGGGCATTTCAAAATTCCAATAGAATGTCTCCGCAGCGTCTCGAGGATTCGCGGCACTATTTAGCTTATCATACACTCCCGTCTTCTGGAGTTGTTCTGTAAGAAAGTCAAGCTGGAGTGTCGGGTCTCCAATACTGCGTCCGTCTTTGTGAGCAAAGTCATACATTGCGGTCTTTAAGGGTCCGTAAGTTAGCTGATACAGTCCAAAACCGCCTCCGCGTACTGCTTGATAATCCTCTCCGCCGTTCTGAATAAAATCAGAGTATGAACGTTCCCGAAGTGTGTCATCTATTCGCCGGACATACTCCGTGTCTGAAAGTCCTGTTTTGGTATTGTATGTGTTTTCCCAATTACTGGCATTTAGCCCAGATTCTGCGTGAAAGTTGGACAAAAGTCCTGCCGCCGCTGTATCGGAATACCCGCGTTCTTTTAACATACCATAAAGGTCTTGTTCTGAATAATATGCCATGATATACTCCTTTAAGTTTGTAATAGTTGCATACGTAAGTCTTGTTTGGCTTTCTCAAGTTCGGGGGAATGGTTACCCCCGTCCTTAAGATGATCTATAATTGCTAGTAATGCCGCATATGTTGTTGAGGTTAACTTTGCATTCCGTTCTAACGCCACTTTAATCTCCGCTTCTGCCGAACGTACTGTCTCCGCAAATGTCTTGTAATGGTCCCAGAGGTCTGCAATTTCAGAGGTTAGTTTTTCAAGTGAAGTACGTTGTTCCGCTAATGCCTTAGTTAGGCTCTCGACAGCGTGCTTTTGTTCAAGGTCATGGGCTTGTTTTTGGAAGTACGGCTTTATAAAAGTAGCGTATATGGTACTGATAGCCAATACTCCCGAAAACAGCCACGGGATCATTACATTTAAGTCCATCTCTTTAATCTCCTTAATTTGTGGTTACGATTACGGATATAGGTTATTACCATATGTGGATTGTGTAGGCGCGTAATATCCAATTGTACTTGCACTTCCGGGCATTGTCACATCAGATTCAGCTATACCCATATTTGCCCAACCTATACAGTTATTATTAATTAGCTGTATACCGTTTAACAAATCTAAATTCCAAAACTGGAAACAATAGAAATTCCCACCACCTCTAGTAAATGAACTTGAATACACAAATGTGTTATTCTGTATAGATTGCGTATACTTTGAATCGACTGCAGGTTCTATTAACATTCCTATTATTGATTCCACTTGTGAGGAAGAATCCGGAGAAGTACCCCGTAGTTGATTACCCTGTACTATAGTTGCGTTTCCTTGATAACATGTGACATATCCTCTACCTGGACATTCGATTATATTATCAACAACAGATATAAACTGCCCATAAACAACTCGTATACCAAAATACGATATGGTATCCGAAATCATACCATCAACGCGCACTATATTTTTTGCAATTACTCCTATTACAGTAGTTGTGCAATATATCCCATAAATCTCTGAACCCCCCATTGCGTAGTTAAACAAAGTATTATCAGTTATATAAAACCTAGCACTTGCGCTAGTCTCTATCAAAATACCCTGATAGTTACCTTGTGACATTCCTGTTATAGTATTACGTGTTATCATCAATGTATCCGAATTGTTTACCGAAACAGAACTATATATAACATTTATCCCCAAAGTTGTCGTGGCATTCAAGGCTCCATTTATATTTATATAACAATCTGAAATCGTAGCGTCATGTACACAAACAATACCATATACCTGCAATTCCGCTCCATCAGTTGTAACAGAGCTTGCATTAACACTTACATTACAATTCAGAACTTTACAATCGCTGCCCTCAAGATATACCGCACCCACGTATACTAGGTTTGTAATACTTCCCGGTGTGTTCGTGTAATACGTTGCCGTTGTGGATACAGTACAATCTTGAATTATAACAGATCCACCACTAGCATCGATACCACTTGTTACGAGTTCGATATTGTTAAGTGTACATGTATTCTGGACACCTACAATACAGTCACGTATGGTTATCAGAAATGACGAATCCGTAATATATACTCCGTGTACCTCTCCGGTACCATGGGAACCGATTGCAAATGTTACATCTGAAATTGTTACATAGTTACTGTCACTTATATACATTCCTGTCGCATATCCGGGAACCGCAAACTCATTTGCAATATCAGATAACGTACTAATGTACATATCACGTATTTCAACAAAGTTTGCCATAATCTGGAATACTGCGGCCTCTTGTATATTCTCCGCCGGAAGCGTTGTACATATATTAATCTTTGTCGCGGGTCCTGCACCTAGAATCCTAATATTGTTTACGGCTATGTATATACTGTCTGTCAGGTTATACTGTCCCTCACGTACTATTATCGTTCCGCCCCCGGCAGTCTCTACCGCAGATATAGCGTTACCAAACATCTCGCTATCATTGGTACCATCACAATAGAAATCTACATCTGTGGGATTCGTTGTCGTGCCGCCTTGCGAAGTTCCGATAACCACGGTTGCATACTTGCGCCCTGCTATCCCTGTGCCAGCAATATCTGTCCACGTATTATTCTTCCGTCCGTATAACTTGTTATCCGCAGGAGCGTCACTTAACCCGCTCTTAGCATTATTATCCACCACACCCCTTAGCTTAACTACCATGTCCGTAACATCTTTAATCTCCGCATTGGTACGTTGATACGTATCCACTACGTCTAAGGCAGGAACATCGAGAGGTGAGAATACTACGTGTCTCCAACAGTTTAGTTGTTTGACAATGTACGCGTCTGCCTCTGTATTGATTAAGACAAACGGCGCGTTGTTATAGCGATTCGTGTAAGTCGTAGTATTTGTATGTGTGAATACCCATTGCCCACCAGCTCCAGAAGCCGGAGGATACCATGTCGTAGCGGTTCCTGTAGCATTGTCCTCCGCTAAACGTATCTCAACCCAATTTCCGTCAGGCGGATTAATATACCATAACGATAGCTTACCCTTATTATATCCGTTAGTCGGGTCAACAGAGAACTCAATCTTAAAGTCCCCGGCTATGCTTTGGAATATGATGTACGCCATACCATCTTCTGCATGAGGAACCGGAACACAAGCGGCTTTTAGAGCTTCGAAGTCTGCCGTTGTAAACGTGTAGTACGATATGGCTCCATTGCTCATGATTAAGTCCATCGGGTTTGTACTATTCACGAAGTCATACAGCATAACGTTTTGCGCTGTGTATGCCGGAATCTTATTTGCAAAACCCGAAGTATCGCCTCCGCCGTCTCCGCCTTGTCGTATAATCTCCTGTTTGAGAGACGCGAGCTGATTCTGGATATGCATATACCTGTCAGGCAGGTCATAGTATGTATGCGTGCTTATGCTTACAGATATTTGATTCAGGAATAAAGTATCTATAACTGCGGAAGCGGCTGGCGTAACGGTAATCGCATTGTAAGGCTCCGTAAAGATAGTCTCTGCTATGAAGTTTGTCGATAGGTTATTAATAACTCCCGAGCCATTAATATTTCCATTGTATATCGTGGAAGCTATGCTAGAACCTGTAACATACTGTATTGAGATATTCGAGCCTGTACGTGCCCACACTAATTGGAAATAACCGCCAGTGCTTGAATACGTAAGTGTCTGCCCGTCTGAAAGTTGTGAGGCGGCTTGCTGTATACCACCGCTCGTAATCGCTGTGGTAAACGTGTCAACCTTACGCGCTATTACTACTCTGTCATTGATACTATTCAGTGTGAAAATACCAGCCGACTGTAGTATCATGTTACTTCTGTGCAGTATAGCGTCACTTAAACGTGTCAGTACATTATTGTATTCTGTTTTCAGGTCAATGAGGTCCTCTGTCTTTTCGGTAATCGCAAACTGTACACCGTGCCAAATATCCAAATCACGAACGGTACTCATCGTGTTCACGTTATCACGGTCTAATATGGACAACACAAATGCGGTATTGTCGAGTATGTAATGTATGCCGTCAAACTCAAACTTTTGATTGTATATCGTGTCAGTACCGTCAGACGCGCCGTTATAGATGACTTTCGGACTATCAATATCTACATTGTCTACCGTAATTTGTATGAGCGTATGTCCGCCAAAGGCTTTAATCTCAACAGCGACTCCCAACTCTGCCGTATGGAATATGCAATGCAACGTGTCAGGCAGTTCGTTTATCTGTGCTGGTGTGACTAGAGTATCCACGGTTAGTATGCCCTGCGCTACCCAACCTATCAATCCTGCTTGTTGGAAAATATCCCATATGGTCATGATAACAGGATTCGCGGAGTTCCGAATTTTGTATGCCGCTTCGGTTTCAAGACGCGCAACTTGCATTTGAATCGCAGAAATACTTTGTGCAAGGTCTTGATATACATCTATCAAGTCCATGCGCCCTATCACAAAACGCTGCTGCTGTATGTGTGCCCATATATCAGCTTGAATTACATTCGGGAGCCAACCAATAGTCCAAGGTTCATTCGCGGTACGAACATATATCGCCTCAACCTCATTGATGTAATTCAGTTGACTTATAACGCCGGAGCCGTCAGGGGGACCGTCATATATTACCTGATTGAACGTTCCTTGCGTTTGTTCTGCCACGAACCCTATGCGTATATTGACATCATTTGCCATCATGGCAAAGCGCATATTACCCTCCGCACTCGACCACTCTAGAGAGTGCTTCGAATCGGAGGTGTTAATATATGAGTACAGGTTAGCAATGTCCGCAGGTGTGATGACTGTTTGTACTAAAGCTCCGACAGGCGCGGTATTTGTATAGCCTATAGGATTCGAGAAGTACATAGCCGCCGTGTACAAACCGGGTTGTTCTTGTATGATGTTGGCTTTATCTTCCAGTATATCAAGTATCAGCGATATGCGATTGCTGATGTCCAGCGCGGACGTGACAAACGAATCACGGACATCAATCAGATTGTATATCGCGTTATTTTGTCCTGTAGTACTTATACAATCCCAGATTAAGAGGTCACGAGCAAGCTTAGAATCAAAAGGTTGTAAATACTTATCCTCTGTTACGTAGATACAATCCGTTGAGTTTGTAAATATGGTATCATTTATCTGCGGGTAATCACCGTTGTTAAACACGTCACCATTTGAATCGTAAAGCGTGTGTGTATCCCATTTGTTCTCCTCCGAGAGTTGACGGAGCAGGACTTGATGTTGTATATTGACACCGTCTTTAATCGTACGTATGATTATCGTCCAGTTTGCCGTAATACTGCCGTACCGAATTTGACATACTCCGCTCAACATATCAGGATCGATATGTGACACGTAATCATCTATTGCGGCTTGTGTAATCTGAATATGATGTGCCGTATTGTAAGGCAGATATATTGTAGTGGGTATATTCATATCCATATGCTGCTTAATGCTAATGTTATTCAGCGTGATGTTCTCTACAATCTTATCCGCTTTAGTGTTACGCAGCATAGCTTCGGAATCTATGAGCTGTGCGTATTTTAGAACACCTAGGTCATACACGTCCTCAAGGTCAAGAGACGTGGCTACGACATTATCTAGGGCTACGAGGTTTAGGAACGTAAAGGACGGATAATCTCCGTTTATTTGGTCAAGTGTAACCTCTGATGGATTGGCGATAAACGCGTTTAAGTCTCCCACGGGTACTTGATACAGGTTGTTCCACGTACCTCCGCTGTCGGGTCCGTCATACAGTACGGCTTCAACTGTTTCAGAAGCCCCTTGAGGCAGATATGTGATTACCCAACGCTGTGTATTCACGGAAGTTGAGAATATACGAAGTCGGAAAGTACCTAATCCGGAGCGCACTACAATACGTGAGAACAGTTCATTCAGAGCAAGTGCCCGGAATTGTGTGAGCGCGGAATTAGTAAACAACGTGGTCACTTTCCAACCCGGAGCTACAGTAGTAACCGTATTCAAAGGCTGTGTGAGAACGGTACGTAAGTTTGTACTAAACAAGGGAATATCTATCGTACCGCCTCCGCCGCCGCCAGTCGGCGCGGGGGTCCACTCTGTGGTAGTACCGTTATACCAACGCACATATTTTTGTCCGTCTAACGGAACATCAGGAATTCCCAGAGAAGTGGCTACCGTGGTACACGTAAGTCCGCTAGTAGTATTGTAAGCGTCTATACGTGCTATTACTCCATTCCTATCCACGATAAAGGAGCCAACCGATGACGAATTAGGCGTTGGCGTAACAGTATTATTTGGTACTACGGTACTTCCACCTATAGTCGTTGTCAGCGAAGTTGTGGTATTGTAAGCTATATCCATACCACCGCCGCCGCCGCTTCCGGCTTGCAAGTCGAGATGGCACCAAACGGCTTGCGTCCAATCCACACCGCTTAGTTGTGTATTATAAGGTATGCCTTGCAAGTTTTGCGTGGTCACGATAGCTTGATGTACAGTACTAGGAACTTGTATGTTCCATTCCGTATACGCCGGAGCTTGCAGGTATGGAGCTTGATATATCCATACTCCGTTTACTACAAAGAACACCTTATACTGTAACGCAACGCGTGTCATTATAAAGAGTTTTGCGTTAGTAGGATTATATTCAGCACATATGAGATTCATAGAATTTACTCCCGGTAAAAAACCGCCTCCCGTACCTCCGTCAACTAATGAGCCTTTTTTGATTATATCGTATACGACTACACGCGTATGATTTTCTCCCGCAGAGGGTATGTTATTCGGCTTGTAAGCCAATCGTGCCCGAGCCTCATAGTTTTCCCAACCCTCAAACCAAAACTCCAGAGTTGAGAGTACTTCCTCCATAGGTATAACTTCGGGCGCGTTTTCATAGTTTGTAGGTACATAAGGATTATTTTCAGCACGTAGGTATCTATTCTCGAGTAAAACTACACCCGCAGTATCTGTTATGGAAATAGAATATGCTTGCCCTTGTGTTAATCCGCCTAAGTAAAACGTATCAGAATCCGGCGGGTATACGAGGTATATTCCGTTCGGCTGTATAACAGGTTCAGCGGCATAAATCAGCGTAATGGGTATACCGTCTACTTTCACTGTATCTATAGAGTATGTCGGTATAGGCGGAGGCGGAGTTGGCGGCGTTGTGATTGGCGGAGCCGGAAACGAATTACACCAACCCCAGCCCCACCACCACCAGATGTTCCAACACCACATAGGCGGATACCAATTCCAACAGCCAAAAGGATTGCGTGCGGAATCTTCAACAGGTATGAATATAGGTTCCTTACCGTCATACCGTATTTCAATACGCCCATCAGCATGTGGAGCGGGTACCGGGTCCGTTGGCGGGTGTCCGTTCTCCGGCAAAGTATACGTAATAGAGAATGAGCCGTACCAATTACTATTGTACGGAGACCATCTATTTACGTATAGAGAAGACCATCGCATATTATAAAATCTCCTTTGACTTTCTTATATATTGTTTGATTCGCGGAGCCTTTGAATGGTGTATAACTCCGAAGTTCTTGTATAAAAGGACCGTCTACTAAATAATTTGTTTCATCGAGTAAGGGTATTGCGTGCGGCATTTTGAGCAGTTCACTCAAAGTATACCCGGTATATACCCATATGTCTTTTCCGTTGTGCGATTGTGCGTGCACCAGCTTAGCAAGTTCCGTACACGCTTCGGCTTGTAAGAAAGGTTCCCCGCCGCTTAAGGTTAACCCGGAGCATAACGGGTTTTGCGTGATACGCTGGGCTATTTGGTGTATGTCTTCGTTATACCCTAGCTTTGGGTTCCACGTTTCAGGATTGTGACATCCTTTACATTGGTGTATACAGCCTTGTGTAAACACGACAAACCGAATACCCAAACCGTCTACTATGCTGTCCTCATAAACTGAATGTATACGTATATGCATTATCTATTTTCCCCTTATATTATAACATACTTGCGAGTAAAAGTCAATATATTATACCATATTTATTTTAATAAAGTATACCTATTGTATTTGGTATTATATGGTTTTTATGGATTTAACTAAATAGGTCTATTATGTGACAAGGCATATGTTATACTGTAATCACTTAAGGGGAAAACCCCTAAAACCTAAGGAGGATTAAAACATGTACCGTACAACTACCGAATTGCTAAGCGACTTGCGTACCGAAATCGCGGAGCTTACTCTCAAAATGAGAGACGTTGCGGATAACGCGACTTATGACGAAGTTCGGCTTCGTGAGGACGATGAGCCTCTGTTCGCTGGAGTAACCATACAAGAGGTTAGCTATGAGGACAGAAGCTTAATGGAGAAGCTTGTGTCGCAACTCCGTTCCCGCGTGACACTCTTAATCGCTATGTGCGAGGAAGAAGAAAACGATGACCTCTGGAATTGGTGTATCGGGTATACCGATACTCTATGGGAGGAAGTCCGAGAGATTACGGAGCAGTTCCGTGACGAGTTTACTTCCGAAGAATACGATATACCTATGGCAGGTTAAATTGAAAGGAGTTACAACAATGAAAACAAAATATGAAATCAGCCAAAAATACGTGGAGGGCATTACGCCCTCCGAGTATCAGAAGCGCGTTGACGAGGGAGAATATAAACCCGTGGACGAGTACACAAGATGGGATCCGGAGGAAATGCCTCACATCACCATCTTAACAGATGAGTACCTTATGAGTCTATTGTTTAAGGTACAAGACGGTATGGAACTAACCGTACAAGAGACGGCAGACCTTGAGGGTATGCCCTTGCTGGAAGCATACGCTTTAATTGCAAGAGGTATGCACAAAATCCGCAAGAATAAAAAGCTAAAGGAGGCATACAATGAAGCCTAAATACGAATCTTTTGAAAGTCCTATTGAGGACCTAACAGTAGTCTTACCGCCTAGTCATACACGTATACTGCAAGTATATATGTCTTCCAAGCATATAACTATACGTGAGACAGCGTCCGTGATAGGACGTAGTAAGACTACAATCGGGCGGATTGTACTTATGTATGCACAATTTTTTCCTGACGTTAAGGAAAAGCTAGACAAGCAAAAAAATTATGGACGCACTAAAGGCGCGTCAACAGTACAACGTTTATATAAGGGGATTCCAAGATATGTATGGACAAAAAGCAGGACTGAATCAACTCCTGAAAGCTAAAGCCCAACGTTTAGCGCATAAAGAGTTTGACCGTCAAGCGGAGAGTTACCGCAAGGAATGTGTAAAGGGCATTACTACTCTATACAATGCAGCTATACTTGCGACTTGCCGAGACTTTGATTTTGACGCGGACGCTATGGGAGCATTCTTACAAAGCATAACCGCGTATGTCCTACCCGTGGCTGACGGAGATGTCACAATGAAAGAGTTAGAGGCTATGGGAGAACGTCTGCAAGAATCCGTGACGTTTGACACGGTATGAAAGAACTTCGCGATAATTATAAACGATTGGAGGCGGAGTACCGAGCTTGCTTAAACGCTAACAGTTACCTTAAGTGGGTATTAAGCAAGCTCGGTACTCCAAAACAAAAACCATGGGTAAGAAAATCTGGGACACGATAGTCGGCTTTGGCATACTGGCACTGGGAGTTGCGGGATTCATACTCTTAGTTATCGCAGTGCTTGAAATTTGCGAGGGGCTGGGTTTATTCTAAAATCTAAAATCTGAAAGGAATATCACAATGGGAATCTCAAAATCGCAAGCGAACAATTACCTAATCGGGAAGTATGGGGGTACTACACGTCTTCCAAATTCCAATAGTAGTGGTCCTGTACGTTGTACGTACCCGGGCAATTCGGATAACTGCCCTGAAAAGAACAGTAACGGTTCGTGCTGTAAAGATGACGATACTCCATGCTTAGCCATGGAGGGTGGGAGGTACTCATCAATTGATTACTGAATACAATTACAAAGCAGGTTCCATTGTTAAGTTTAGCGAGAGTGATATACAATGGATTGTGCTGGACGTATCGGGTCCGTACATATTATTGCTAGCCCGACAGAGTATAGGTTGTAAAGCCTTTGATTACGAGGGTTCTAGCAATTGGGGAACTAGTTCTTTACGGCAGTATCTTAATGAAGAATGGATAGATACTGAATACCTATACCCTATAATGAGTGATTTAACCGCTGATGACGGAAGTACAGATTATGGTTATGCCATAGACAAAGTTACTCTGTTATCGTGTGACTTGTATCGCAAGTATCGTAAGCTGATACTCGACAAAGGGGAGTATGACACGAGATGGTGGACACTTACGCCTTGGCGGTATGCAGGACCGTTGGGAGCTTTAACACGTTTTGTAAGTAACGAGGGATTGCTTTGCTGCTGCGGGGAACCGAATGTTACATCTTTCGGAGTTGTTCCGTTAGTACGTCTGGATACGGAACACATACCATACCATGAAATGCCGGAGGTATACAAAAATTAAACCTGTACCAATTAAAACAGATGACGAGTATTACACACCGAGATATGCAATCCTGCCCTTACTTAAATACTTACGTCCTGAATCCACAATACTATGTCCGTTTGACACAGAGGATTCTCAATACGTTAAGGTACTTTGCGAACACGGTTTTACGGTGCATACCAATCAAGAGCAGGATTTCTTTACTCTTTCGCCATCACATTATGACTTTGACTACGTGATAAGTAATCCGCCGTATTCAAAAAAGACCGAAGTTCTTGAACGCTTATTCGAGTGGGATATTCCGTTTGCTATGTTAATACACATAGTCGGAATTTTTGAGAGTGAGCGAAGATTCTCCTTATTCGAAAAGAATTCCAAAACAACGGAGCTTATGATTTTCAATAAACGAGTATCTTATTTCAAGAGCTATGATGATCCTAAACCTCTCTTAAATCCGCCTTACTCTAGCGTGTACATCTGTCACAACGTACTACCGCAACCATTAATATTTGAAAGGATTAACAAAACACTATGACTGTAACTGAATCCCTATTTACCGATTATGAGGTAATGAAAGAAGCCGCGGCAATCCTGCATGACACGTTTATGCATACAAAAGGAAATAACCCGCGTGAATGGTGCAAATGGATAATGGAGTTTAATGTCCTGTTAGCCGATAAAGTATGGGACTTTCCTATTACTGCAACTCTTAGCTGAGAGGTACAATGAGAATGACAATAGGTTCGTTATTTAGTGGCGCGGGAGGTTTTGAACATGCGGGGGAGCTTTCGGGCTTTTCCCCGCTATGGGCTAGTGAGATTGAGCCGTTCCCTATACTAGTCACAACTAAACGTTTTCCGCGTATGAGACATCTGGGGGATATAATGCAAATAAACGGTGCTGATATAGAGCCTGTAGATGTGATAACATTCGGTTCACCTTGCCAAAACTTAAGTATAGCAGGTAATCGAAAAGGACTTGCCGGAACAAAGAGTAGTCTATTCTATGAGGCTATACGAGTTATCAAAGAAATGAGAGGTGCTACAAATGGAGAATACCCTAAATTCATTGTCTGGGAAAACGTCTACGGAGCCTTTACAAGTAACGGAGGGCGAGACTTCCACGCAATCTTACAAGCAATCGCAGAAATTGAGGACACCGAAGTTTCAATCCCTGATGGTTCGCCGTGGGCAAAGTGCGGAGAGCTTGAAATGGAACACGGTTCCATTGCATGGAGAACTTATGACGCACAGTATTGGGGAGTACCCCAAAGACGGCGTAGAATCTACCTTGTCGCAGATTTTGGAGGTAAACGCGCCGCCAAAATACAATTTGAGCGCGAGAGCGTGTATGAGCATACTACGCCGAACGGAAAAGAGAAACAAACAGCTTCCCCAAATACTGGAAACAGCACTTATCTCAATGCATGGGAAAGTCAAGCCTCACGAGTTAGCTCAATAGATAACGTATCTGTAACGCTATCATCAGAGGGCAACGGTTTAGGTGCTAAAACCGGGTTATATCTAGTACCGCAACCTCAACCTCAACCTCAACCGCAAGTATACGTATTAGGTAGTGTACATAGTAAAGGATGGCAAAGTGATAATCCGACTTCGGGAATATACGAAGCACACACAACACGTACTATAGACACGTCTGGCGGTAAATCTTTATGCAATCAAGGCGGCGAACTCGTTGTAATCCCCGACAAAGCCCGTGCGCTTACGGCGAGAGGCGACAGCAGCCCCTGCTTTGACCGAGGGCAAAACGTCGTCGCGGTTTATGACGCACGAGGCAACGGAGACGGTACTACCGTCAACACGCTCACGGGCGACCACAACAACCGCATAACTGATTACACAACCGTCTGTGTCGCCGATACGGGCAACCCAGCATACTGCCTTGACCGTGCAAGTTACAACCAAGGACAGAACGCGCAGTTTAATATCAGCGTCCAAGAGGAGCAAGCCCAAACACTCGTCGCAAAGGAACCCCATGCGGTAGCGGAAACGCTGAAGAAGTCAAGCTACATTGTGCGGAGGCTTACACCGCTTGAATGCTGCAGACTGCAAGGCTTCCCCGATGATTGGGTATCTGATATAGCGATAACCGAACCCACCGAGGGAGAAATAGATTACTGGGTATGTATATTCAATACTTACCGAGAAGCCACAGGCGGAAAGGCTTGTAAGAGCCGTAAGCAAATAGCGGCGTGGTTGAAAAAACCGCACAGCGACAGCGCGGAGTATAAAATGTGGGGGAACTCACTGGCAATTCCAAACGCTTACAATGTTCTGCAAGGCATAGCAGAGGTGTTACAAAATGAATAAGTACACGCCGAATGAATTGACGGCATTACAAGCTGAACCTTTGGAGCAAAAGATTCTCATATCGCAGACACGCATTATTGAATGGTACACTAGGCATGATGGAAATGTAAGCATCTCTTTTTCAGGCGGTAAGGATTCAACGGTCCTACTCCATTTGGTACGCCAATTGTACCCTAATGTTGAGGCGGTATTCGTGGATACGGGTTTGGAGTTTCCGGAGGTGCGGGAATTCGCTATGCAGCAGGACAACGTAACCGTTCTGAAACCGAAGATGAACTTCCGTCAAGTGTTGGACGAATACGGTTGGTGTTATCCGTCAAAAGATGTAGCAGTGACGATTCACTATGCGCGTAAAGGTTCGGATTGGGCAGTCAGACGCTTTGCGGGAATTAACAAGGACAGCAGCGACAGTCCGTGGAAACGCAGTCACTACAGTAGATGGGCATTTCTTGTGGATTCGCCGTTCAAAATTTCGCATATGTGCTGCCGCGTGATGAAAGAAGAACCGCTCAACAGACACATGCGCGAAACAGGGAAGCTGCCGTTTATCGGCACAATGGCGGTGGAGAGCAATCGCCGAAAACAGGCGTGGTTACAAACAGGTTGTAACGCATTTGACGCAAAAAAGCCCGTCTCGAAACCGCTGTCGTTTTGGACAGAACAGGATATTTTAAGGTACATTAAGCTATATGACCTTGAGATTGCGTCTGTCTATGGTGAGCTTATGGGGAGCGTAAAAGGTTTACTTCGAACCACTGGCGAGACGCGTACGGGTTGTATGTTCTGCCCCGTGGGTTGTCATTTAGACAAACCGAACCGCTATACTCGAATGAAATTAACACATCCCAAAATCTGGAACTATTGCATTAACACGCTAAAGTTAGGCGAATTCCTTGATTATGTATGCGTGGATTATGGAAAGGAGTAAATATGCAAGACTATTTAATCGCGATTAACACTTTTGGTGTTACTCTAAGCGGCATAATGTTACTAACTTGTATAATACTGACTGTGATTGGTATTAAACACAAAATAGAACCCGCAGAATTTTTTATAGGTATGCTAGTATCCCTTGGATTATGTGCATTAGTTGCGTTGGGTATTACATTAGATAAACTACTCAAAGCCATCTATGTGCCTGAATTACTCATGTCACAAACACTACAAGACTTATTAAAGGAAGGTGCACTAAAATGACTTACAAAGTATTAATTAACGCTCCATTAAACGGAGCAAGCAAGGTTTTTACAAACTCGATGGCTATGGAAATCGCGGCATACGATTTGTACGAGAACTTCAAGGAGCATTGCTCAAACCGTGACTGGGAATCATGGTGTGAGGAGTTTTACGACATGCTTTTACAGGTTCAAGAGGAGGACGAAGATGATGACTAAGAAATTCCTTGTGAGCGTGCGCACGGACGCTGTTGGAAGTGATTGCTATACAACAGTTGAATTAGACGCAGAGTTAACCGAATCTGAAATCTTTGCGGAACTGCAAGAGATTGCATTTAATTATGTTTCATGGGGGTACACCGAAATTGATGACTAAGATTAAACTAGCAACGCTGGAACCCGGCGCAACGTTTCAATACTGCGGCTATGAATGGGTTAAACTGGAAGACGTAGAGAAAGGTACATTATGCCTAACAAAAGACATCGTTTGCCAAAGAGCGTTTGATGAGTACAAATACCATAACTGGAGTAAAAGCAGTTTGCAAAAGTGGTTGAATGAGTGCGAACGAGAAGAAATTGACAGCGATAAACTTAACGGTTTTTTAGGTGAGCTTGTTATGAACGGCTTAGACTTTTGCAATCATGTAGGGCTGTATCGCGACCTTATTTCTGATGATTGTATAACTAATTACGGTATACATGAGGACGTAGTTTCACTATTAACCGCTAATGAATACCGCAAGTATCACAAGCTCATACCACCTGCAAAACACTGGTGGTGGACAGCGACCGCAGATAATCAAGATACGTTAGTCCGATTTGTATCTACAATAGGTGCGCTAGGTAATTACAATGCTAACTGCGAGAATGGCGGAGTGCGTCCGCTCATTCAGTTACGGACAGACGTTGAGGTTGAAGTTGAATTAGAAGTCATTCACGAGCCTACGTTAAGTGATTTACTAGCAGAGAACGAGAAACTCAAAAACGAAGCCTCAAAGCTTAGAGAACAACGAAACGAAGCTGAAAGAGTACTACAAGCTAT
>LSQA01000092.1_pt1 | contig 15435 bp, 8 predicted proteins | sample 651271 | NCBI WGS metagenome assembly LSQA01 (sample SAMN04438314, study PRJNA306036) | termite gut metagenome | isolation source: viral DNA filtered from gut of termites from termite colony 3 | host: Coptotermes formosanus | place: USA: New Orleans, Cypress St. | collected 2013-06-21 | reverse complement strand
AAGGCGTTCGAAGGGTTTTTTTGGTAAATCGCATAAGAGTTAGTTCACGGCGTTTGGTGTAGGGCTGGGTTGGAGCAAGGGGTCTTACCGACAGTCAGTGGAAGCACTGTTGGCGATTGAGAATAAGAAGATCACCATGGGGGGAATGGTACCGTTGAAAACGGCGCAGATCCTCGAAACTCTGGAAGAGATTAAACCGCTACTCAAAAGCGATACCCAAGTTCATCTGCTCGGTATTGCACGTCCAGAGAGTTTTACGGATTTTATTCGGCTTGGCGTTACCAGTATTGACTCCACCACACCGCTTCAGCAGGCATTTAAAGATCGCAAAAACAATTATCACACGCCAGAAGGTCGTGCCTATACAGCAGTGCGCGTGCCGCAGTTCGATGCTAACCCAAGTCTAAGTCGTAAGATTAAATCTGGCGTAATCGACCAAGATGTGGCTCGTCATCTTGAGAAAGATGCTATGCATGCGCTGTTTGAGTACGATAACGACTCGTTATCTCTGGAGAAAACACTGGAAGCCGTATTGGCCTATGAGCGTCTGCACTCAGGAGAGAAAGAGGCAGAGAAAATCCGAGCCGATTACGAACGTACTTTGGGCGATCGGCCCTGGCGGAAGTGCCAGTGCAATATCTGCAGATCCATTGGTATTAACGTGATTATTTTCCGTGGCGCCGAGCGCAATCGCCGCCGTGGTTTCCACAATATTCAGGTACTGTACAATCGCTTGCAGTACACATTGTCATTACGCTCAGAGGATAAATCATGAGTGAGTTCCGTGTCCCCGCTTTGCGTATCCGGCAGGGTGAGAAGAGACAACTTTTTAGCCTGGCCATTGATGGCAAACAAATTAATAAAATTGCCGCGATTTCTCGTATTCGACGAGGAGAAGAGGATCTGATCGGTTATCAGCGTCCGGAAGTCCGAAGCCATATTAAGGAAATCCAGCGCTATATTGAAAGCGCGAACCCGATGATCCCAAACCCGGTGATTATTGCATTTGACCAGCGCGTTCGTTTTGAACCGATGTTGGAAAACAGCGATATGGGCCATTTGGTCATCCCTTATTCTGAAGAAAGTAACTTTGAAAAACCGGGGTTTATCGTTGATGGGCAGCAACGTACTGCTGCGTTACGAGAAGCTGACGTAAATTCTTTCATGATGCCAGTCTCTGCGTTTATCGCCAACGATGCAGAAGAACAACGCGAACAGTTTATGCTGGTAAATTCCACCAAACCGTTACCGAAAACGCTGTTGTATGAATTGGCTCCGCATACCCACGGTCGTCTGCCATCTGACTTGCAGTTACGTAAGTTCCCATCACTTCTGACTCAGCGCCTGAATTTTGGAGAAGGTCCTCTGGCTGGGCGTATTAAAACGGCGACCAATCCGGACGGAGTGATTGCTGATAACTCGATGATCAAAATGATCGACTCGAGCTTACGTGAAGGGGCGTTGTATCGCTTCCGCGATCCGGCGACTGGCTTGGGCGACGAAGCGAAGATGGTGAAGTTGCTGAATAACTTTTGGACAGCAGTGGAAGCTGTCTTCACTGACGATTGGGATAAAAAGCCGCGTTACTCACGTCTGCTACATGGTGTTGGTATTCTGGCCCTCGGCAGTTTGATGGATGAAATCGACCAAGTTCATCAGGAGTATCGGGGGGAATCGGGTTGGAAGGATATTCCACCGATAACCCGTTTTGTCACGGAACTTAACCGCATCAAACCTCTGTGTGCCTGGAGCACCGGTATTTGGCACTTGGGGACTGACATTGATGGTCAACCGATCACGCGTAAATGGAATGAAGTTCAGAACCTGTCGAAAGATATATCGCTGGTTACTGATTACCTTGTAACCAATTACATAAAATTGGTGAATGCCAACAGTTAGTCCATAAGTTAAATTTAAAGCCTCTTATTGTTAAATAGAGGCTTTTTTATTTGAATAAAAAATTCATTATGCAATTTTTTGATAGTTTATATGATATATCGTGAAAAATTAATTCATTGAATTTAATGATTTTGTTGTTTTTATCGAATAATGTGATGAAGATCTCCTACCAATTTATGTAGTGGCCCGACCACTCGCTGTCTGCTGATTTGCTTCATAAGGCCATTCGCCGTATATTCTTCTTAGGTTTGTTCGTGGTATTTTTTTTGCGAATTAATATTCACTTTCTGACAGTTAAAAAATCATAATGACTACACATACTGGTACGTTTTCTGTAGGTGATCTGGTTACATCGTCATTATTCAACGGAATCGCTAAAATTGTGAGCATTATCTCTGCAGAACGTGCAGAGATCGCTTGGTTCTACTCTCCTTTAGAAGAGGAGGTTGACCGTCAGGAGATAGATATACGCGCATTGACGACTGCGACGTTATATGAAGAATGCACTGTTTATTTCCGTTCTCCTGAAAGCGGCATCTGGTGTAGAGGTCGTTATGGCGGGTCACGCCCAGGCAATAAGCACTTACTGATCATCCGTACGGGTGATCACGCGGTTGTTGACTTAGCGGAGATATTTTACCCCAACTATGGGCAGGATCAGGAAATGAACCCGGCCCATTTTCTTGCGGCACGCTCAAATGACGCTCCCTATTTCTATCCGTTAAGAGAGCGTTTCGTTAGTGCGTGGATCAAACAGCGTGCTGCATGCCGCTCAATGTCGTCGTTAATAAGCAGTCGGGTGGAGATTGAGCCTCATCAGATAGCCGTTGTGCGCCGAATTCTTCAGGACCAGAACCCCAAGTACCTGTTGGCTGATGAAGTAGGACTGGGCAAAACCATCGAAGCGGGGCTGGTCATCCGCGAACATATTCTTGAGTGTAATCGCAACGCTAGGGTTTTGGTGGTCGTGCCGCAGGCGTTAAAAGGTCAGTGGAATCAGGAGTTGATCGGGCGCTTTGCGTTAGGTGAAGTGATGATGGGAGGGGGGCGGACGCGGCAAATCAGACTTTGCAACCATGAAGAAATTGCCGATCCTTCGTTGCTGACATGGAATCCGACACTGATTGTAGTGGATGAAGCTCATCAACTCGCACGTAGCGCTTGGGCTGACGATACTGATAATCACGTTTTATATACTGCGTTGGTAATGCTATGTCATCAAACAGGTATCGTGTTGTTACTCTCCGGGACACCGATGCATGGCAACGAACTCAATTTCCTCGCGATGTTGCATTGCCTCAATAAAGAGGCTTGGCCGCTAGATCCGGCAGGCTGTGAACATTTTATCCAACGTGTGGCAGAGCGTGAGGCTCTTGGTGGGATCTATACCGCTCTCCAGCCTGAAAACGATAATGGGATTATCGAGAATTGTCTTGATGAGTTATCTGCTAATTTTTCTGATGATGAGGAACTTCAGCGCTTAATTGATGAGGTGCGACCGCTAGTTGACTTTATCGCTGATGAAGAAGGGGAAGAGCGTAGTGAAAAAATTTTGATGCTTCGTCATTGGTTAGGTGAGCATTATCGTTTATTTCATCGACTGTTACGTAATCGTCGCGAAGAGCCTTCTCTTGCCTTGCTTTTCCCTGGGTTATCGGGGCTGAAGATTGCTCACTGGAGCGTCAAACCTGAAGATGTCACCTTGGACGAACTCCTTGAGGATTGGCGCGCCAGTGTAAGAGCCTCTCCTGATAAGTATCGCCATATTACCACCGACAATTTAAGTGGCTGGGTGGATGCTCTATTTACCAGTCCCCTGACATTTTCACGTCGGGCTCGCTTAGCCTTGGAACAGGGAAGTGCAAGTGTAGATGAGCAAAATTATCTTGAACAAGCGCTGGCAATTGCCAAACAAGAACAACGTCAAAAAGACGAGCAATTGCTGCTAGCCCTCAATGCATGGTTTGCGAATCACAAACAGGGAAAAGCTGTCATATTCTGTAGTGAAGAAGCTGAATCTGCTCATCTTTTCACTAAGCTGGAACTACAGTCTACCTGGAAAATCGTACGTCATGCACCGGAAAAGTATGCTCTTAATAACCATTGGCAAGTACTGATATGTGATAGGCGTGGGGAGGATGGACTTAACCTTCATGGCAAAGAACGTCTGGCCGTACATTACAGCCTCAGCCGCGATTTCAACCGCTTTGAGCAACGTCTAGGGCGCTTCAATCGCTATTCCAGAAGCTTAAAGGGCATCAAGCCTGTAGAAAGCCTCGTCATCCTGCCAGAACGACAGGGACTGTCATCAGAGTGGATCAGGCTTTTAGACCAAGGCATTAATCTGTTCAGACAAAGCGTAGCTAGCCTGCAATTTGTGTTGGACGAGCAGATTGAGGCAATGTGGCGGCGTTATTTTGAGGGCGGTCTTGCCGTCATCAGTTCGACTATCGATTCCCTTGGGGGAGAAAAAGGGTTCGTAGTTGTTGAGCGTAAGAAAGTGTTTGAGCAGGAGAACCTGCTTTCTATGGAGCAAGAGGTCATTGCTTCACGCGCATTCTCTAAGGCATTGCTGGAATCGGAAGATGATGCTGAACAGCGTGCGCTGGACATGTTGCAATGGATCACTAAAGCGCTCCATTTTAATCAGCAAATGGAGGAGGATAAATCCGGATTTCGTTTGCGCTTCGAGCGCGATGAATTTAAGGGACGCACGCTCGTTGATATTCAAACTTTTATCGACAACTGTTTGCTTGGGTTGGATTTCTCAGAGGGTTATCCACCTTCGACAGCCATCATGACTTTGTCGCGTTCCCAGGCCAGCGTGCACAAAAACACTTATCCTTTCCGCTACGGCCAACCTTTCGTAGACACCGTCTGGCAACTTATGCAAAGCGATCCTCGTGGTACGACGATGGCAATCCTGCGCATGATGAAAACGATTAAATTACCTTCTCCACAGTTTTATTTCCATTTTCAATGGATAAGCATGGCTAACTTGGTTGGCGATAATAAATTAGTTGCTCAGCGTCAGGGTGACGAGCGTTTTACCCCGCGACTGGAAACCTTCTGGCTTGATGCAAATGGCCGTGATATTGATGAAAAAATTATTGCTTTACTGGAAAGACAGTACGATAAAAAAGGGAATGCACTTTATGAGGATATGAACCTGCGAACTGATGTCTGGCCACAGATGACCCGCTGGTTTGATCCCGAAGCCTGGAAAACTACGGTGCTGGAGCTAACAGAAAAAGCGAAGCAGCGTCAGCAAATTCGCTACCCTTCGAGTGATGGGCTGCCTATTAGGCATCAATTGATGGGAGTTAAGGCGATCATTTTGTGCAGCAAAGAGACTTTCCAAGTGGAGTAAAGAATGGAATTCCAATGGAGGCAACTCCGTGAGTTACTCGCGGTGGACGAGTGCCAAGGCAATAGTTCTGGAATTCAACAGGATGGAGACCAATTCTTTTATCGTCTCTGGCGATGTTTGAACGATGCAGGGGCGGGGACCGCAGATCGGTTACATGGCTATTATGACGCATTACAGTGCGCCCGTGCTCATGGACTTCTTCCGTTGCGTTTGCCGCTCAAGGAGGTTATTTCTCCAGAGGATTTAATGCGTGCAGGGTTAAGGCGCAACCGAGATTATCCGGGCGAAGTTTTTTTAGATGATAGAGCGTTACAACTCTCATCAGAGTGGCAAGCCGTTTGGCGTAAGGATAAAAGACGTCTGCTTCAGACACCACCACTTGATACGCTGCTACCAACCTTACTGAACGATACTAAATACACTCACTACACCTCTTTTGGGCAACAACTCGCTGTACGTACGGTGCTTACGAGTGAGAAAAACAGTTTGTTGTTTATTAACTTGCCGACGGGGGCAGGTAAGACGTTCATTATCCATTCTCTGATGCTGACAACACCCGCAAGTCAACTGACGCTGGTGATTGTTCCGACTATCAGCCTTGCTATTGAGCAGGCTCAGCGTGCTCAGTCCATGTTACAGCAGGCAAATGCTGACCATGGTGGAGAATACACCTGGCACTCCGGGCAAACACTTGAGGTGCGAGAAGCGCTTAAGGCCCGTATTAAAGCCGGTGAGCAAAGGTTACTGTTTTGTTCTCCAGAGGCTGCATCCAGTGGTTCGTTGTTATTGCTGCTATTCTCGCTGGCGAAGCGGAAAATGATTGGTGCCCTGGTTGTGGACGAAGCCCATCTTATCGATCAATGGGGTGCGGAGTTTCGTCCGGAATTCCAACTTCTTGCGCCGTTGGTGAAATCATTGGTGGAAGTGAGTAAGGCTAGCATTCGCACTGTACTGCTTTCCGCAACCTGGGGTCAGGCGACGCTCAATACGCTTAAAGAACTCTTTGCCGGTGATAATCTTCAAAGGATCGTTGAAGTTAACGGCTGTTTCCTGCGACCAGAACCTATGTGGTACGTTAGCAAAGCGTATGATCGTGATGATCATCGTCGGCAGGTGGAAGATGCTATTGCAACGCTACCTCGGCCGTTAATCCTTTACGTTTCAACAGTTGAGGACGCCATAGGCTGGCATCAGTATTTGCGTAAATCAGGCTATAAGCGTTGCGGATTGATTCACGGTAAAGTATCTCCACGCCAGAGAGAAAAGCAGATTGCCGATTGGACTGAGGATAACCTTGATATTATGGTTGCGACCTCTGCATTTGGCGTCGGGATGGACAAAAACAACGTACGCGCGGTACTGCATGCTGCTGTTCCGGAAAACATTGATCGTTTGTATCAGGAGAGCGGGCGTGGTGGGCGTGACGGTTATGCTTCATTGGCACAACTGATTTACCGGGACGATCAGGTCTCTCTGGCTCGTCATCTTAACCGTGATAACCTAATCGGTGCGAAAAAAGGGTTTCTGCGTTGGCAAAAAATGCATCAAAACCGGGAATCGGAATCACCTGGTCATTTCTCCGTTTATCTGGATACCAAGCACGACGGCATCAAAATTGATTCTCGAGCAAATGTCGCGTGGAACTGGCGTACACTCCTTATGCTCCAACGTGCTGGCTTCTTGAGCCTGCGTTTTGCGGCACCGGATCTCGAGCAGTTTGCCTCAGACAATAAGGACGATGCGGCGGTAGAACAGTACTTTAACCATTACTTCAGCCATATCGGTGTCGAACTCCATCGTGAAGGTCATCTTGATGAGTTGGAGTGGAATGGCACTTTAAAAGAACTTCGCTCCAGGGAGTTACATGCCCGACAAAAAGGGTTTCAGGTGCTTGAAGATTGGTTGAATCATCTGGAAAAGCCGCTTTGTGGCATCCTTGAGTCGTTCTACACGCTTGATGGTTACGCCCCAGAGTTGGCTTGTGGTGGTTGCCCTGGTTGCCGATTGCAGGCGTTGCCAGTGTACACCCCTACGTTGGGCTTGAATGCATATTTGATTTCTGGCGAAAAAGACGAGCGTATCGGGAGCGATATGCGCATTTATTATCCACCAGCACGTTCTGCTGCTTTGTTGCTTCGCCAGTGGGTTGACTGGATCTCACGTTTGCTGGTCGCACATGAGATTCAGGCCATCCGAGCAAGTTCGAATGTACTGTCGCAATTAAGCCAACAACTCTACATGAGAGTTCCATTCTGGTGCGCGCTTTCATATGACGATCCCTCGACCAACTGGAATGAGTTGGTGCTTGTCCTGCCCGGGGAGTCCCTTCCAGAGTTGGATCCATTCAGTGATATTAAACGAATCATCGTGGCTCCAGAAACGCTAGTCGAAAAAAACGCTCGGGGAAGGTTGTGGTGGGAGAGTGATCCTAAAGCCCGAACGTTGGATCAATTTATAAGGAGTTTAAGCAGTGGCAATAATTAATAACGCTCAAGATGGCAGCCAAATTCGTTTACTCTGCATGATAGATCGATTTCTGAATCGCCGAGGGGATAAGTTTATTATGCAGGAAGATTTGGTCGAATATCTTCGACCTTCCGCACTACCTAATAGTGCTACTGGTGCAGACCGCCTACCTGATAATTTGATTTTTTGGCTTGAAGAAGGGCTATGGAAGCAAACCGAGGCTGGTATTTCCCGTAAATCTCCTTTTTCAGCTGAGAGTAATTTACCAAGTCGTGTTTTGCGCACTTTAATAGATAACTGCACTGACGAGACTTTATTAAATGAAACTCGTGGACAGCCCTTTTTATTGAGTGTGACTTCTTTATTAGCACAGGATAAGTTCACTTTTGTCGGTAAAAGTATCCTGACCAAAGAAACGGTACCTGGCGCGGTAGGTGCGATACTTAAAGATTCTAATAATGAGGGATTACGTCGTCAGCTTAATCTTTCCAATGAGGCGTCTACTTTCCTTGAATTCGCTTTTTTCCTCGGTTTTGTTGAGCCATTTATGGATGGATATCTGGTTGATCCTACGCGAGCTATTGAGGGCGTTCTGGATAGGGTGCTGGAGAGTCGCGGCAGTCTTCCCGCAATTGACTTTATTTCCCGGCTTGCAGAAGTCCTACCTATGATCGATGGAGGAAGTTACCGTCAAAAGGTTGAGCCGCTCATTACAGCTGATAATTGGGCACCTAAAGAACCTCTACATTTGAGCGCCTCTCTAAGCCAGGCGCTGGTGCGCCTTGAGTTGGCAATGACCCTTAAGTATGAGATTCGGGCTGACGACCATCAGGCTCTATTGTTAACTGGGCCAGACGGTAAAAACCGACGGATAAGCACTGTTAGCCTTGGGGAACTTTTAAAATGAAAATGATGGAATATTGGCCGTCTTTACCGAACATCAGACAGTGTATTCGTACCGAGGCGGAAGAGCTCTCGGACCATACCTTGCTGGCCGTTCATGAGCCTGCACGAATCTTACGAATGAATACCGACGGCAGTCCGTTGGCGTATGAAACCGAAGAGCAACTGCTAAAACACTTTCTGGAAGTCCAGCGCCCACTGCCAATCATCGGTAATACAGGAGTAGGGAAGTCCCATATCATCCGTTGGTTGGATGCGAACCTACGTCTGCGCCCTGAATTCAAAAATAAGCAGTGGCATATTGTCCGCATACCTAAAAGTGCAAGCCTAAGAGAAGTACTTGAACTTTTACTGAAAGGGCTTGAGGGTGAAATTTTTGATGAAGCGCGTGAGGATATCAATAAGGTCAGCGATAAACGCTCACCTAAAGAAATCGCTGAATGGCTCTTAATGTTGATGGGGCAGGAGCTTCGTGATCTTCATGCGCGTTCTAGCGCTGATTATGAGCAGCTTAAGCAAGAAGCGGCACAAGAAAACCCGGAGCAACAGAATGCATTGCGCAAGAAGTCCTCGGAGTTAAAGAAAATCAATATTCATGCCGCAGAAAATGCCCTGCCGACGCTGATCAACGACGCCTATTTCAAACAGTTCTTACTAAAAGAAGAACAGTGCCTGTACCGTTTTGCCAGCCGTCTAATCAGTGGCGCAAACAGCGATGAATTGGAGGAAGGTGAACAGCAACTAAAAGCCAGCGATCTTGATTTCCAAATTCACCTAAGTGATTTGAGCCTTCCGACGCGTTCGTATATCAGTCGAACCCGACTTAATACGTATGAACCAGGTCGGCAGGAAGCCGCTGATATTCTGAATCTGGTGCTTGGTAAAGCGGCGCAAACCCTTTTTAATCAATTGTTTAATTTCCGTGGGCGCAGCTTTTCTGATCTTTTCCTACAGATTAGAAAAGCACTGCACGAACGGGGAATGACTTTGATGGTGCTGGTGGAAGATATGTCTCTGATCACCGCCATTGAAGATGTTCTTATCGACAGCCTTGAGCGTGAGGGAATGCGAGACGGTGAAGAGGTGCTTTGTCCGGTTTGCTCGGCCTTTGCAACAACTGAAGGTTATCAGGGGTATAACCGTCGCCGCCAGGGGATGCGTGACCGTGCAAAAGGCGAATGGCGGATCGAAGAAGTTGTGGGTGAACGTTCAGAAACGCGCCAGCGCATCGTCGACTTTTGCAGTCGTTATATCAATGCCGCGCGTTTTGGTGATAAGTCTCTGCGCGAATTCTGGAATAATCGCAGCAGTGATACAAACTGGGTGCCAAATTGGGAGCATCATACGGAAACTATTGAGGAGAGCGAAGCTTTTGGCTATAGCTCTCTCGGGTATGCACTTTATCCCTTTAATGAACGTGCAATTTATGCTTTGGCTGATGTTCACTGTAGCGATGGCAATAAGGGCATAAAATTCAATCCTAGGATCATCATTAACAAAATCCTGCTGAATATTCTGTCTAACTATCGGGTTATGGCAGAAGAAGGACAGTTTCCGCCCGTGCAACTTGATGGTATCACCGCACCCCATGGTCTACGAACTTGGTTGCGTCGTAAAACATTGGCAGAGCAGGATCGCGCTGAATCCGTCGCTGCTATTTGGGGATATCCGGCAGACAATGGCCCGGCGCTTGCTAGCGCATTGCCTCCTTCTGTTGCACGTTGCTTTGGCCTCGATGATTTAGCAAACGAACTCATGTCGACTGAGAAAGGTGAGATCAATTCAGGTTATGTCACCTCGGTAGAAAGCAAAGTCGAACCTGTCCGCATGAAAACGGCGGAGCCAATCTTAGTTCAACAAAAAACGGTCGAAGCTGTCGATCCCCTCGAAGCACGTATCATTCAACTGGAAAACAGCGTATCCGATTGGATACTTAAAGAAGTTTTACTCGATCAGGATACAGCGAAATACATCCGTAACGCACTGGCAATGATTTATGACCAGCATGCCCATGTTGACTGGTTCGGAGCAAAGTCTAAACCTGATATTTGCAGTGGGAGGTTTGTGAATATCAACATACCCAATGCGCATGGACACCGACTGAAGCAGGTAGTGAGTTTCATCACTGAGGCTGAGTATCAGAAACGGTCAGTCTGGGTTACCGAGGTATCGCTTGCCCTTGCACGTTTCGGTTTCTACATGGACAGAAAAAATGGCCCAGACTGGACCTATCCGAAAGCTCCTGAAGACTATCTCGTTATACAATCTTTTGCTAATCGTTGGGTGCCCTATGCTCTTACCGAACTTCTGCGCAGCAAGAGAGAAAATCAGGGGATGATGCTGGCTGAACAACTGCAGTTGGCACGAGCCCTTGGTATTATCAAACCGAATGCGACCTCCAAAGAGGTGCTGAATCGATTACTTATGAACAAAGAGGCGTTGATCCGCCAGCATAAATCTGCTGCCACAGAGAGCATTGCCAAACTGCGTGCTGACGCTCTTGAGAAGTGGGAGGAGGTTAAGTCGCAATGGTTAAATCTCTATGCCCCAAACGACCATGCGTTGGAAGGCGATATTGTGCAGAAAATGGTGCTGGAGGCGATGAAGCAACCGGCAGATAGCAGAATAGAGCAGGCAGCGAACAGAACGGTGAGAGAGATTGCGTCAACGTTGACCGAGGTCACGTATTTCTCTGATTGCGAGAATAGTGATGCTTTCGCTCTACTTATCGATGATGCCGTATCGTTGTTAGAAGAGTTACGTGAAGAGGGCGACTATCCGATTAATGCTGAGTTGGACTGTAGTGCGTTGCAGGCTGAACTGAAATCCTTAAAAGAAGGAAGTACATGGGCAATGATCCTTAAATTGCGAGATATTACGCAGAAAGAAGATCCTCTTGCTTTATGGCAGGTACTTTGTGGACTGGATGGGGGCTTACTCAAGCGTTTTACGGACACGCTGCAGCGGTGGCAAAAGGTTTGTAAGCAAATATTTAGTGCGATTACGGGGTACAACCACGATAAAGGTGGTCACCGAATCAGTGAGTGTCGCGCGCAAATCGATAGTGTTCTGATGGAGATGACGCAGAATCTTCAGATCCTCAAAGAGAATGCCGGAGGCAGTGATGAACACGCTTAAGCAGCAACTCACTCAGCTTCGCAAGGAGTTTCAAGTGAAGAAGCAGGTGAAGAAAAAAGATAATGTTTACGAAAAATACCGACAAGTTCGCGACGATTTGTACAATGTTTCTTCATCTTTAAAAGAGACGGCAACCCAGCTTGATGTCATTACTCGTCTGCCTTCTCCGTTGTCGCAAATCACTCTTGATGATCATGAAAAAGCGGCGATTTATAACGCTGAAATCGGCTTGAAAGCATTTGTGGAAAAATTCCAGCATATGGCCGATGAGGTTCAGCAAAAAGGGGGATTAGGAGAGACACTTAGTGCGCTTATATCCGTCCAGTCGAAATTTGCAGAGAAAATTAACAGCAACTGGCAGACATTCATCAACGATCTTGAAAGCCAACAGATGCTGGAATCAGTCTTCCTCGAACAGCAAAAGACGCTGGGACTCGATCGTATCTACAACGAGTACCGAACGGCTCTGGAGGCCTTCAATCGTCAGAAAATGATGGGGCCAGCCAATCCCGGTGTGATTAAAAAACTGCAGCAGTATTGCGATGAAATGGTCAAGCTAAAGGGTCAAATGGATTTTAAAGCTCCAGCCTGTGTCCTAAATTTTTTCCATGCGCTCAATAATAGCAATCGCGCTCCGTTGACACTGCTGACACCCGAAGTCCTCGCTTGGTTAACAGAAAAAGAAATGCTGAACTCATTCAACGTGATGCGTAAAGGTTTACTGGGATGAGTGAAATTACTACTGATGTACTTCATCACATACTTGATACTCTTGAAGCACAGGAAAATGCCTTACTGGTCTGGGGGGATACTGGGGGATTTTTCAGCGAGGAAGAACTGATTGCGCACATCAGAAAAGAATTAGGCACATGGTTTAAGCGCGCTCCAACTAATGATGAATGTGATAAAACCCTGCTGGGGTTGCTGGATACTGCCATGCTGCTACAGGTTCCACATGTTAGCGGCATACCGGTGTGGCGAACCCGAATGGGGGAAACAGTACATCTCTTGCGTAACCTCCGGCAATGGATGTCCCACAAGTCGCTTGAAGAAAGTAAAACGTTGGTCTCTGACTACCGTTTTATTCGTCGTCCTCGCAGTTATCCCGAGCGTATTGCAGAACCAGAAACGTTGATTGCCGACTGGAAGACGAGTCTGAAACTGAGTGCGCGCATGTGTGAGATCATGCGACAAGCCCTGGCATCTGATAAACCGTTTCGCTTGGCACAGTTTCAGGTGGACTCAACCGAACGTATCATACAGTGCTGGCGCAAGCATCAGGGATATAATGAGACCGCCAGTGCTACTATCGTTTGCGCAGGTACGGGGAGCGGAAAAACTCTGTCTTTTTATCTTCCTGCGCTGACCAGTCTCGCGGATGAAATCTGCCGTGATTCTTCGCGTAAGGTTCGTATTCTGGCGATCTATCCGCGTACCGAACTGTTGAAGGATCAGTTCGCCGAAACCTTTGCCCAGTGCCGTAAGCTGGATAAGTATATGCAGGAAAATGCGGGGCGGAAGATCCGTATTGCTGCATTTTTTGGCGATACACCAGTGAAGGTGGAGTGGAGTAAGAAAGACGTCAAAGGCAAATCAGGCCTTCCCTTTGGCCTGATGAAATGTCAGCAGCCCCATCCGAAGGATCATCAGCAGCAATGCGGTGGCGTACTGGAGTGGCGGCGTGATGATATCTTTGCTCTTAATGAAGTTCTGACCTGTACCCAATGCCAGCATCAACTGGATGACAGTGAAATTATACTTACTCGTAATTCCCAGCAGGCCAAGGACAACGGGCCAGATATTCTGTTTACCACCACGGAAATGCTCAATCTCCAAATGAACTCTGGCTGGAGCAACCATTTGTTTGGCGTGGGTGAAGGGCAGGGACCGACGCTAGTCCTGTTGGACGAAGTTCATACCTACACCGGCACTACCGGGGCGCAAACGGCGCTGCTTTTACGCCGCTGGATGCAGCGTACGGACTGCTTGCCGCATTTCGTGGGGCTATCCGCAACCCTGGCGGATGCACAGAATTTCTTTGCTAACTCCAGCGGAGTCATGTGCTGATGGTTAAAAAATGTGACATCGCAAAGAGTCTTTTTCCAAGCTCCTTTTGGCACTACATCCGGTCGGGCAACATTCGGATTGATTAAGCTCAGAGCCCACTGCAACTGAGCGTTGCTTTTATCCGTCAATTTACGGATATCCGCACGTGAAGTTAGCACCTTCGCGGGTTTAATGACTTTGATCATCTCCCCTTGATATTCAACTTCACACTCCACCTGCCAATTGTCGCCAAATGCCTCAGTTACAGGAAAATCAACACACTGCCGTCCATCAGTAGCTGCTGGTACGTAAGTTTCAGGCACCAACCAATCGGTACTACTATTCGACTTAATCGCATAACGTTTTGACAGTCTCCCCGGCGCAAACTCTCTCATCCCTTGCCAGAATGAAAGTGTTTCCCATTGTTCAACATTATCGCGACCACGCATCAGACGTATATCCAACTCCGGCAAGTTCAGTTCACTGAAGAGATTTTGCGGAATAAAATCCGGTACGGGGGAACTCGTTTTGTACTGTTCTCCTTCTCCGTCAACCTGTGGGGATCGCAGGGCTGCCCACTCAACACCGTTCACTGACCAACAGGTTGTCAAGTTGCGCAGAATAGTTGGGAGAAACTCGAGCATAATCGAGCGCGGTGGGCTCCAGAGGATGCTCTGAATTGTGCTTTCAGACAACTGCAACGCATCCTGCAGATAACGAGCTAATTCGTTCTGCTTTCTCCCCCCATTCAACACCTCTTCAATGAGATTAATAAGCGGGGTGTAATAACGCTTAAACTTCTGCCGATCGCGTTCCGGTTTCCTGAGCATGTAGGAAACATCTTTGAAGTTGCCTGTCTTACTGATCCAGTCAAGCGTTGCCATCGCCGCTTGCATTTTCTGCACATGTTGGTTACCCAGCGGTAATCCCCGGCGTTTAATCTCAGGACTCATCAGTTCTTCGTAGCGCTGGAATGCTACCCGGTCGCGCCCGAATTCTGACAGCACCACCAGCATCCAAGGACGCATACCACGTGGACGCCCGGCGCGGCCCTTACGCTGCAGATAAGAAGCCACATCATTCGGCGCTTTATGCTGCAAGACGGCACCGACCAGAGGATCGTTATACCCCACCTCAAGCGACGAAGTTGCCACAACCACCTCTGCCTGAGCATTGACCCCAGTGTCTTGGCTCGATGTGCGTGAAATCACTTTATTCCGGCCAAGGTCATGGCCTATGTCCATCGCCGCTTTCCAGTTCTGTCCCAGTTCGGTCTTTAAGTATTCCTCACTTCTGGAATCATAAGGATTACGCAGCGCCGCCAGAGGTGGACGATCGATATGAGGAGGAATAGTCGTTTTCCAGCCCTCTGCATCGCTGAGATCGTGATAAAGAGGATTATTGCCGTCCAGGGTATCGGTAAAAATAAAGGTTTTCCTGCCCCACGTCCCTTCGGACTTACCCGCTTCGCTGTCCAACATACGAGATATCAGCATAGTGGCCTGAATGGTGGTAGACAGTAATGCCGTTTCAGAAACCGGATCGCCGCGCAGCGCTAGCAGATATTCCGCCCCCTCTTCGAGCATGTCCTCAGAATCTGGCTCGATCAGAGC
>LSQA01000090.1_pt1 | contig 15470 bp, 6 predicted proteins | sample 651271 | NCBI WGS metagenome assembly LSQA01 (sample SAMN04438314, study PRJNA306036) | termite gut metagenome | isolation source: viral DNA filtered from gut of termites from termite colony 3 | host: Coptotermes formosanus | place: USA: New Orleans, Cypress St. | collected 2013-06-21 | reverse complement strand
CCAGGAGGCGGTCCCATATCAGGCGGAGGACCACCGGCGCCCATATCAGGCGGAGGACCGCCCATATCAGGCGGAGGACCACCAGCCCCCATATCACCAGGCGGTGGACCCATGTCAGGCGGCGTGGGCGCGGCTTCGGGACCGGCCATAGGGGCTTCACCGCCCATTTCAGGTCCGGGAACCGCGCCCATGCCACCCGCAGCTGTATCTACAGCCTGCTGAATGTTATCTACTTTTTGCATAAGCTCAGATACCTGTTCCGACGCGCCTTGCGTCGCTTCAAGTACCGCAGTTGCTTCTTCTCTCAGTCTATCGAGTACGCCTTGCACCGCCTCAGAGGCGGCCTCAGACGCTTCGTCCACGCCACGTCTATCCATTTCAGCTAGGATAAGATTGGCGATACCGGTGTTATTGTTAAACTTGGTACCAAAGCGGTCAATGAAACCATTAAACCTCTGTTTCTTTTGCTGTTCGCCAAAGCCACTTTTAAGGTTTTCTAATTCCGCCGCTAACTGTTCTATGTCCATAACGTTCTCCAATCTTATATTTTAATTTTATCTTATTTTGAACAAAAGTTCAATCTCTAATTTGCAACCGTTTCTTAATAGCTGTGTACCTATCAACTGGGTTATGCGCAACGCCAGTCGCGTGTCCTACGTTACCGGTTTCAGTATTATTCAAACGCTTTTGTACTTTCTTTGCTATTTGAACCGCATAGTTTTCAGGGTATCCATCAGCCATTGCTTTAGCAACCAATTGCTTTAATCCGGTGCCTTTATTAGCAACTTGAGTTTGTGCTAATTTATCTGTTTCTGCTTGTAAATATTTGAAGAAATCATCTTCTACCAAACCGCCATCAACAAATCCGGTATCATTATCTATTTCAAAATTAAACGCGCCGCCATCAAATTGGTTTTGTGGTAAACTTTTGCCAATTAACGATTGGCATATTTTCCCTAAAGCTTTAGTTGTTTCCGCATTATTCGGTGGCTTAGAATTATTTGGACCATGTACTTGAATAAGTCTATCTATTTCATGGCGTAATTGTTTACCAGGATACCTATTTATTTCAGCTTTTAATTCAGTTTGTAATTCTTCAGTAGATGCCATTAAATCCAGTCTCCAATACTCGGACCATTAACGTTGTCAATTCTTTTCCATGCCGCTTTTTGTTTACCGGTGAAGTTTTTGAATGCGTTCTCAGCTTTTTCCAGTTCACGTGTTACGGCCATAATTGTACTCTCATTAAGCGCTGAAAACTTGTCGGCTAGACGAGCAACTAACAGACGGTACATTTCAGGGGTGGGGTACGTAATCAGGCTATCTGGTGTCCAACCTAACTCTTTAATCCGTGGATTATTTAATTCGTCAAGGTCGTTATGGTCTTTAATAACCACGCCTAGACCAGTTTTATCATTCCACTTACATTTTAAGTATTCAACGTTACTATTCCTACCGGTATACGCGAAAGGATTGTATTCAATGAACTCATCATTATTAGGCAGATTACGAAAGAACCCAGATAACCATTCTTGCGTAATATCGTGTTGGTATGAAACAAATATGTAAGGAAAATCACAAGTAACATATTTAAGCGTCCAATCAGGGTACAATGTACATAATATATCGGTTATATCGCAATCAAACTCTGGGTGGCTTCTGTTTCTATATTCTAATAGATATTTATTATTCGGTACATCATGCACAAGGTTATACATATTATAGGTTGTATTTACAACAGGCGCAAACGTTTCGTATATCTTTGGGTCTCTGTTATTGCGTGTGAAAAATAATTGTTTTGGTTGAGGCACGTAATTCATCCAAACGGTTCTTCTTTCCGCGTCAGGACAATATAAATCAAAACCAGAAATATGAAACGTACCATAACCTTGTAAGTCGTTCATGCCGCTTTCGCGGAACTTTTGACGATTGTACATATTTTGCGTTTGAGCGGCATACACCTTAACGCTATTCTTAACGAAAGCTGGGAGCTTAGTTTTTTTGGACGTAAGACGCATGGTCAAAGAATAAAAACCTTCGTCTACAAGAGCAAGTTGGTTATACAGGTCTGACCATTCATAATTAAGAGTTTCCAGGCAATCTGACCAACCGTAGGAATTGAGAGCTTTTGTTTCTGATAAACGCATGGCGTCTTCTAAAGCGTCTGACGCGTATGTTTTTAACGCTATCTGTAACATTTATGGTATTTCAACTCCCGCCATTCCCATTAGCTTTAATAATATTTCGCCTACAGTAGTACCGGCAAAACCAGCAGTAGCAAGTAATTGTCGTAATGCTTTATAGGCAAGTTGTCCTTCTGGTGAAGTCATATCTTTTGCCGCGTCAACAATAGTTTCAAGTGAACGTAACATCACAAAATAACTATCGTATTGCGATTGAATCATAAATTGTTTTACTGCTTCAACATTACCTGTACCGTGGTTTAGTACTGTGTTTGCCATATTTTGCGCTTTCAAACACGCATTTTGTATCTCTTGGTAATCTAGTGCTTTACCACCAGGACGAGCTATGTTAAAGAAATATGACATATCACCCATGTTGCCTCTAAGCATCATCTCACGCTGAACCAAGGCTTGTGAGAATGGTCCGGCGATATTTTGCAAGTGCCAAATGAACCGTTGTTGTTCTTCTGCCAACATGGTAGCCCAAGACTGGATTTGTTGCTGCAATGCAGCATTGTGCGTTGCGCTCTGCATGCCCAACTGGTTCTGCAACTCTTGTGTAGTCATACCAAGGTAATTGGCGGCATCTTGCAACATAACCTTGTCCCAACGTTGGTAATCCATAAATTGCGCAGCCATCGTGCTATTTGCTCTATGGAACAGTTCCTTTTGCATTTGTGTTAACAACGCGCTTAGTTCTTCAAACTTAGAATCACGTTTCTTGCGCGCCCATTCATCAGCAGATGTAATACGTTGTTGACCTAACTGTTGCTGCATATCACGTAACTTATCCATCTGTTTCATATCTTGTGTTTCAAGTTTAGCGGGATTAGTTACCCATTTACCGGCTCCCATGTTAGGACTGGTACGGCCTTGCGCAACTTGTATCTCACCAGGGTCGTATAGCATTTGAGCGTTAAACGCGTCAGCTAGGCGGGCGTACCTATCAGTCTGTTCTGGAGAACGGCCAGTAAATTGTCTACTATCATCTAATAGTCCCTGGCCAACAAGTGAAAACTCGTCTTTCAAATCGCCATAATATTGTTTCCACTTATTCTCCATTAACTGGCGTTGTTCTTCCGAGTATTTAGTGTATCGAGGGTCTCCCGCGTCTATATCGGTAAAGCCAGGACGTTTTGCAACATCACCTGGATTACTAAACTTCAGACCAGCATGTAATCCTGTGATATTTTGTTGCTGTAATGCGTTGGCTTTAAGCCCTTGTAAGTCTGTACCATTGGGCATTTGTTGGTTAGCCCAAAACTCATTTATTATAGTAGTTATCTCATCTTTACTCTTGTCTATTATGTTTATTGCATGGTCGCGTATTTCTTTGTCTTGTTGCGTAACTCTAGTGGCTTCTCGTAATGCTTCTTGCCATTTTACAGGATTTTTTACCGCGGCTTCGTCAATTTCACCTTTGGCCCAGAAGAATGCCATAACCTTAGCAATTAACGGGGCTAGCGTAGCAATAGCGCTAGCACCGCCCTTAAATATACCGCTTACTATGCCTTCTGCAAGTTGTTTGAGCCAATCCATTATTCAACTCCCTTTAGTTCTTTTAATTCTCTGGCTAAGTCGGCGATTGCTCCGGCGTTCATTAGCGCGAGACGACCGGTATCAACGGTCTTGTATCCACTTTCATCTTCTACTACGGCTGCGGGATTTACTTGTTCAATATCCTGCGCCATAGGACCATTATGCTCAACAGATGTATCAATAGACGGGTCCACTTGTTTCGCTTCCTCTTTATAAGTATATTTATAATTTCTTATGTATTTAGCGTATTTATCAAGCGTATCATCTTTCCACGCGTTACCGTCTCTGTCAAAGTCATGGTCATCGTCCATATTACCGGCGGCTTCAGCTAAAGCAAGAACTTCACCTTTATTAAACGGAGGGCCGTGGTCAATGATATGTCCGGCAATTTGTTTTTTATCACCACGTTTAATTAGTTCTTTACACTCTTCGTCAGAAAGAATACTACCAAATAGGCCTAATGACGCTGCAATGTATTTATGTTTCATGGCTTGTTCCTTCGGTTACTTATCGGCGCGCCACCCATCTGTGCACGTTTTAATCGTAATTGTCCCAAATACCTACTGGTATCAGCGTTATATTGAACACGAAGGAAATCCCACGCTTCTTTTTGGTCTATTTGTAAACCAAGTTTTTTGAGCTTCGGTATATGTTTTACCAATGACTTCATTAAATAATCTTGCATTTCCTGGTATTCTTTCGCGTCTAATGAAGTTTGGTAATTTTCATGTAACAAATCGCCGAAACGATAGGCGGCATTTTGACCCGCTTCCATTTCCGCAACACTGGCAACGGTATCACCCGCGCCTTCACCAATAGCAGCCGCGAATTCACCTAAACCACTGGTGTCTATACTACGGCCACCAAACTTATCAACTTGACCAGGTAGCGAACCTAATGCCTTAGCTCCGGCTCCAAATATCTTGCCCAAAGCACGCGCGCCTGTGCCTACTATTTTACCGGCGTCATGTTCTAAGTCTCCAATCAAATAAGCTAAAGAAGAGAAATCTATCGGCGTACCTTTTTTCTTAGGTGGAGGCGGGTTCTTCTTAGGCGGATTACCTGGTCCGCCTGGTCCGCCTGGTGGTGGGTTCGCCGGTACAGGCAGAGGTTCAGCTACTTCGTCCGGCTTAGGAATATCACCAGTTTCTTCTGGTTCTAGCTGAGCACCTGGCTCTGGTTCTGGTTCTGGTTCTGGTTCTGGTTCTGGTTCTGGTTCTGGTTCTGTATTAGCGTCTGTATTACCAGTCGCTTCTGTTGCAAGATGATACGAGTCATACAAATCATGTATTATATCTACAATACCACTATTTGCTACTTCGTTACGGTCTATACCAAGGTCTGCTAACGCATTTTCAAAATCAAAGCGCGTAATTTCATCAAATGTTATACCATGGTCTATAAACCAACCGAACACATTTTTAGCGTAATAATTAAGTGTATCATCGTCTATTTCATCTACAACAGGTTTATTATCTGTTGTTTGTTCAGTATCTACAACAGGTTTATTGCCTGTTGTTTGTTCAGTATCTACAACAGGTTTATTCTCTGTAACAGGTTTATTCTCTGTAACAGGTTTATTCTCTGTAACAGGTTTATTCTCTGTAACAGGCTTATTATAGAGTCTTTGGTCAGTTTTATCATCTAATATTTGTTGTACGGTATTATGTAGTTCATCCGCGTTAAACGATTCCTCTTTAGGCGGTCCAGTCATTTCTGCGTCAGGTTTAACGTAAGTCGGATTACCTGCGCCACCGTCATCAGCCATACCGAATCGTCTAGTTGCAGATTTTATTGGAGCCATTAGTTCTTCTTGACTTGTATTATTGTTATCAGTTAAAGGCTTAATTTCCTCAGTTTTACTAAAATCAGGTAATGAATCCCAGTCAAAAGGCTTAATTTCACCGGTATGTCCGGTTTCAATGCGAGGCAAATTACTAGGGTCTTGCGGTACAAATTGACGCTTAGGTACACCCTTGTTGTATACGCCTAAAGCGCCTGACGCTTTTTTAGCGTTAATTTGCATGGCCGTTTGTTTAGGGTCATCGCCGGTATGTTCAGCTAAACCTAAGTCTTTGAACAACGCGTTAGCATTTTTATATGTACGTTCTTCATTAGGTTTTACGGGCGTATTATCGAGAATCTCTTTTTCTTTTTCAATGTCAATTTTGTCATCATCAGTAAACCCACCTTCTTCGTATCCAGGCCCATCCCTATTAGCCATACCTTTCAATAATCGTTTAATGAAATCTTTAGACGGTAATCCTGTTTTCTGGTTTACGTCTTTTTTAGGCACAACATATTCGCCTTTATGCACAACGCCAGCAGGCTCATATTTGCCACCTTTACCAGTATACCCACCTTCAGCCAATCCGTTTTCAACTAATGTTTCAGGCGGTCGCTCAGTTTCGCCTGCATAATCTTTTGCGAACCCTGTAAATAAGGCTTCTTGTTCTTTTTCACTATAGTTTTTAGGGGTCACTATATGACCAATACCTTTTCCATCCGGCATTTTGCGCTTGGTTTCACGGAAATAATTATCGTACATTTTTTTATTGACGTCGGTTCTCCAGGCGTCCCATGCGGCAGGGCCCGCCTTGAACTTTGGCCATGCGTCTCTAATAAACGCGCCTTTATCGCTCCATGCAGTATTAGCATACGCTAAATAATTACCTCTTTCTACGTCAGCTTTGTTATAATCCCATGCAGCGTGTAAACGTGTATGCGGATTTTTAGACTGGTTATCTCCACCTCCATCAGCATCATCACCAGCGCCAGCGCCATCTTGTTGCGGAGGTATAGTAGTAGTAGCAGGAGGAGGAGGAGGAGGAGGAGGTGGTGGTGGTGGTGGTGGTGGTGTAGTAGTAGTAGCAGGAAGAGGAGGTGGTGGTGGTGGTGGTGGTGTAGTAGTAGTAGCAGACGGACTAGTAGTAGTAGTAGTAGCAGACGGACTACTAGTAGTAGTAGTAGCAGGCGGACTAGTAGTAGTAGTAGCAGGCGGACTAGTTATATCTTTTGAATTATCTCTGTTATACGAACCACTACGAGGACCGCCACGCGCTATCCATGCCGCGTCTTCTTGTTGTAGTTGAGCCTGGCCATAATTAGCGTTAACGCGTTTACGATAACCTTCTTGCACATGACCTTCGCGTTCTAATGCCTGGCCAATAGCTTTTTCTTCTTGGCCTTTATCGAATCTAGTAGCCGCGAAATCTTCTTCTCTGTTAATATCAGGCTCAACAATATCTCTGTCAAAAGCTGCGGCAGCTCCAGACTGCGGACCATGAGACGCAACCTTCTGCGCCTGTTGGCTAGAAGCTTTAGTAGAGGCTGTTTCAGCGGCTTTAGCGTACGGGTTACGCATACCCTGCTGTAGTTGTTTATCTGCTAAACCTTGTTGCTGTTGAGCATGTTCATGCGTTAACTGTACTTGTTGTTTGCGTTCGGCGTCATCAGGGCTATTCTGCCACATAAGACGCTTAACGCCAGGCGAATTGCGTAAACTTTCACCGTAATATTGCGCAAATAAATTATAATTATTAGTATTATTAGGGCCAGCTTGTTGTTCATCTTGTTCCCATTCGTCTATTGACCTATTTTGCAAACGTGCGTTTTCTTTATTCCATTCTTCAAGTTCTTTCGGGTCTCTGCCGGTATAAGCATTATTGGTTTGGTACTTTTGTTGATGGGCTTGTAACGCTTTTATCTGCGCTTCACAAAATTGTTTATTTCTTAACCAATAGTTATACTCGTCATACGTTTTTTGGTCGATGTTAGTATTCCATTGACCATTTGTTTTCATGCTAGGTTCTAATTTTGCGAGTTGTTTATTTGTATCATCTAACGCATGCTGATAATTTTCTAAAGCGCCCATAATTTCCTTTAATTATAACATTCTTTAACAATAATCTTCAATATAAGATTATTGCTCAAAAAGTTCTTGTATATCAATTTGCGATGTAGCTAAAGGCTGCGTACGTTTAGTTGTCAATTCTTTACAGAATAGTTTAATATCCTGTAAAGCCATGATACTATCGCACCAAACGTATAAACGTTCACGATTACCCATGCCATTTTTACTTTGGTAACGTGTAGAATAATAACCTGACTTAAACAATTCTTTATATAAAAAGAGATGCGTTGGGTCAGAGAGCAGCCTTCCACCTTCACCAACGGTCTCGGCAGCGATGTTTACCGTAATGTACTCATTTTGTTTCCAAAGGCGTTCCATAACGTCTGACCATGCGAACAATAATTCCCATTCGAATAGACAATCAGTCTTGTCATCAACGGAAAGCATGGCTGTGGCGGTACGATATGGATTATGCGTCCAACCCCATACGGCGTTGATAGGTGCGACGGTTCTAAAGTCAACGTATTCCCAGCCATAATCTCTATATGGTTTCCAGTCGTATCTACTGACCTTTTTCCATCGTCGCATGTTTGCTCTAATCTGTTGGTCCATTATTTCACTTTCAATGAACCTATTGATAATACAACGCTTCGGACCTTGGTATGTGAAACCACTGTAGAATGAATATGTTTTGAACCCGGAACGTGCATTGTATATTGTCTTAGGCGGTGGATACAATTCACCAAGTATATTGTCGTCCAATCGCAATACCATGTACCCTGATACGTCATCTTTTAATATGTCATTGTCAACTAATGAACGTAATACTACTTCTTGGTTAATAAAGTCCCAGCGACCAGTCTCAGTCATTAAGAATCTACTGAGCGTATCTTTCTTCATTACTTCTTGACCACCACCAAAGATAAAATACTCTCTGGTCGCGGGCGCATATAAATATGCTTCTTTAGTTGTTGGTCCTAGTAATGATAAACCGGCGGACGCGGTAACATAATCACTTTTAAGCAAACCATTTTTACGAACCACTTTGCCAATGTATTCGTCGGTCATTCTATACGTGTCATCAAATATAGCGAAATCAATAGAGGTAGGCGCCTTACCAGCAGGATTAGCGTTTCGTAGTTCCGTAGTCAGAGACGTTATGCCGTCCATTACTGCCAATGGATACGGGCCAATCGTACGCATTTGCGCAGGTAGAGTTTGTAAAATATCACTATGCACCGGAATAGCATACCGTCTACTGTCTCTGTCTTCACCACTAACATTAAATGGTAAATCGGCGTTGCTATCGGCTCTGGTTACAAAGTTATATAATCGCTCGTTATACGCCTCGTAGGCCTGCTCTGGGGTAGAATCAAACTTACCATAGAACTCTGAGGGCGGCGGAATATTGCTTCTCTTGAAATGGTTATTGATAATGAAACTATATTGTCGTACTAAGAACGCGTTGTCTAAGCCCGCGCCACCTTTCCAAGAAACAATACGATTGAACTGATTATCAAAAGCATGGTACGCTCTGGCGTCGTGCACCGCGTTATAGCCTGTGATATTGAGCCCGATGCTATCAGCGGTTAATGCTACAGGTCTGAGGTAATCTGGGTCAAATAGCCCACATTCAATAGCCGTATACGATGACGCGATACCTAAGAACTGTGGTAATGAAACAACGTTAGACGGTGGTCCATCAATTACTTTAGTATCACCTACACCTACTGAAAGTATCTCGCCCATTGAAGCGTTGAACCACATCTTAAACGCGTGCGTTTGTATAGGGAAATCCATAATAGGCGGAACACTAAACTGTGGAAATGGTACGTTTACCTGTTGATTTTTATAATTATCGGTTGTAGCTATTAGTTCTGTAATTCCTTCTACAACGGTCATGTTATTAACATTACGAACTGAATTATTAACTGCGGTAACACCATACGGTATTTGTAAATACGTAATATGTCCATCAGCAGTCGCAGCTTTGATATTGGCTCCGGCGCTCCCTGGTGTACCAGTTAACATAATACGTCCTATGCCACTAAGTAAATCAATTCTATGCGATTTACGTTGAAAGTTAACGTCTACTACAGTTTGCTGTAACGTATCTACGTGGTCTTTAACTGACGGCCAAAATATAGAATATGGTTTATCGCCAAACGTATGCTGTGGTTCGATATTTACCTGTTGTCCATTGACATTTCCAGGCCACGTTATTTTCAGAGTTCGCGCTCCAAACGTATCGTAAAAAGCTTCTACCGCATTATCATCTTTTAGACTTTCGGCATATTCAGCCATAGTAGCTATTAAAGAAGCTACGGCGTCCATGACCATAGCTAAACCAAAACCAAAATTGCCGTATGTAGATGATGCTTCTTTCAAATCATCAGATTGTTTTGCAATAAACTCAGCGATAGACGTGTACATGGCGGCTTGCATACCGGCCAACAGTTTAGTTATTACTTTGAACGGAATAATAATACGCGCGCGTAACCATTCCGCCTTATAATTGTTCATACTTTGTACGACAATTTGTTCTCTGAAATTATGATTAACGAATCCTGGCCCAGACCAACATTCAATGTTATCACCAACACAATAAAACATATTAAGACTAAGATATTCAGCAGCTACTGCCGACGCCTCAGCGCCAAATCCACTTGTTTTCAAATCTGAAATGAGCTGTGGCAACTCCGTTACTATCGCTACCGCTAATCGTCTACCAGCGGTATCTATGACTTCAGAACTATCTTGACCTGCGTTTAATTTCTGATTTGCTTCAGACATTATTGGCATTGTAATCATGCCTAACGCAATAAGTAACTGATAAACCGGACCTAGCGCTGTTAATACGACTACATGGCTAACTTTTTGCATTTTAGACCGTAATTGTATCGAACTATCATCTTTACCATCTTTTAATTTAACGCCGCTACTATTACGTTGTACGGTAGCCGTTTGTATTGACGCGCCTAACGCGCCAACTGAGAAAATAACTAATGGTGTCAATAACCATACAGAAGGTAAAACTAAACCACCAACGATGTTCAGAAACGGTCCTAGTGCGCTTAAAATACCGCCATCACTTCCTTCAGGTAACAATAATGCAAAATAATTATACGCTTTAGGAACTAAATCAGCCGCGACTGTACACAATGGCCAATGTTCCAGCATAATTTTTGACGCTAAATTATTATTTAATGGCATAGATACAGGCGACCAAAAGCCATTATTAAACGTGAAATGTGAAACGATATTTTCTACTTTTGTAGACGCAAACCAAAAATTAGAACCATCGGTATATACTTTATTTGTTAACTCAAGGCCAACGTAACTATCGCTACCGTAACTTTCAGTCTTAAACTCTGTCAGTGGTGTACATGCCACACGGAAACCGGTTCCATCGCAATAGTTAACAGGTAACTGATTGCCGGTCAATGTGCCATCAAGTCCTACAGAACCATAACCATTGAACACGCTGAACGAAGAGCCGTTAATCTTTATTGTCCACTGGAGCATTCCACGTGATACCCTAAAACCAATCAGCAAATAATTAGATACTATGGTAGCGGTTATCTTAGCCTGGATAATAAGTCCATTAGGGTCTAACGGTACAAATGCACTAATAGCATTAGTGACTAATGCGCCAATCGGAACCTTGATAACAGGTACGGTAATCTTGGTAAACTTAACGGAGTTATCCATTACTAATGACCAATCAACGTTAATAATATCAGGAATATAAAGTATTTCAATAGCATTTTTTGCCGGACGCATTTTCAAAAATACCGCTTTCTGCCCATAAGCCCAACTACAAGTCCAATATGTATCGCCCTCAGTCAAAAATGTACTTTTAGGTCCACGTTTCAGTATCTCCCAACGATTACCACCCCAATCATCCAGCGCAACAGTTTTCTTGTACAACGTGAAATAATACTTAGACAATTCCAAAACATGGTCTTGGTCTATCCACCAAAAGTTTTCAACGCCAACATCATTACTCCAAAATTGTTTTTTGAATATCGTAGTAACTGAACAATCTTGTCGCCAAATCTCTCGTTGCTCATTAGTCCGTAAATCAGTAGCCTGGTAAACCAATTGCTCTTTCGCGCTATCTACGGTTAACGTGTACTGAGTACCATTGAACAAAAAAACTAATTGATTACTGTTACTACTGACATATTGTATTCGTGGGTCATTACGCCAGAACATTCCGGCTACCAAATAATCGACCTCGGCTCTGTTCATAGCCGCAACATATAACGTTAAATATTTAGTTGTTGTTTGTAACGATTGCAATTCAACTTGCGGATGATTGAAATAATTTTCTTCTTTAATAGAACCGTATCCAGGCGTAAGGTTTATTGTTCCATCGGGGTCAACGGAAACAACGTCAACACTTTGAACAATACCTGCCGCCGCTAATTTGAAACAGGTATATAGGAGCAGTTCAATTCCGGTATAATTTTTTGTTAGAACCAATTCCCAATAATATTCAGCGTATTGTTTATTACGTGTAAATGATACAAATGTAAATGAGGTAATGTTCTGTGTAAACTGAATTGCACCGGTATTCAAGTCTATTGTTCCGGTTATCTTTTCAGTAGCGTTTAGAGGGAACTCAAACTCTTGGTAAAATACGTTAGATACTAACGGCTTAAATGTACCCCTATCAAGATTAGAACGTAAATCATTATCATCGTCCTGCGCGTATTGGTTAACAGGCTGAAATGTACCGGACGAATTGTAGTTCGGTAACATTTGCTCAGCGGTTTGTAAGTACCCGTTTACAAAGAAATTGAATAACATTTTAGAGTATTCAAACGAATCATTATCAGGTAAACCTTTTCTAATAGAAATCCACTCAGGCCAATAATACTGGTAATCAATACCGGTTCCGGCGGCATTATTGAGCACGCCATACTGATTATACCGCGCGCCACATAACATTTTCCATAGTTCTAATTCAAATACAATGGACATATCTACCTTATACGCGGCAACGTTAGGCAATCCGTTCTGAATTACTTGTTGTCCATACCGTAGTTCAGCGATATTAAGCCCATACTGGTCCCATCTAAGCATACCGTTTCCAGGCAATACCTCAACGTCCCACACCTTATTTACAATATCTATCGTTCTAACTCTAAAGAAACTGTAACTGGTAAAACATACAGGAATAGCGTTATTGATTACCATATACGTACCTAAACCGGTAGCGGGCGTCCAATCAAATAAATACTTCTGTACTCTTGGTCTAATAACAGGCCCATTAGGACCAGTTGACGATATTTCTTCAGGTTTCCAACCAGTCAATGAGTATTTATTTAACGCCGCGCCAAATCCAGTTGTAGCGGAGAAATCGTACGTAGGCCAAGACGTATCCTCTAGGTTATCCAAATAAACTTTACCAAGAGTGAAATCGGCGCATATACCAAATGTCATCTTACCGGCAATAACTCCCGCGCCGGTAGTCGGGTCCGTATTTACAAACCAAACGCTAACCGGACACGGGTAAACATAGTCCGGGTGCGTTATATCAACTATTACTTCACCGTTAGCCGGTGTAAAATCAGGCCTACCAGGCGCGGAAGCGTGTACTTGAATATTAGACAACGGGTCTTCGTTCATGTACGCTTCTAACCCATAAAGTTGAATACCAAAAGACGACGCATTTCTAACACGTATACGAATACTATTCTTAAACAATGTCCAGATAGGTATTGTCATTGTATGCGTAGATACGGCGTCAGACGATGATTTAACCGGTGCAGACATATATATTGGCGCAGTACCATTAGGTGAAACGCATCCGGTCAATTTAGCGTTAATATCGGTCGTTGGGTCTATAACAGGCGCACCGGATTCACCTATTGCCTGGTTAGCGACAATAGATGATGGATTCCAACTCGCATCGGTATGCCAATTACGAATCGGTTTTACCTCATACGAAGTAATTAACTTTTCAGTAAACGTAACTAATAATGATAATATGGCTCGTATTACTTCGTCAACGGTTCCAGGATTATCCACACTAAATGACTGCAGTACATGTCCAGGAATTAACAATGTTAAATTAGTACCGTCCCATTCAGCGGTATCTGACCATTTATGTATTATGCCATCATATTCATAAGTAGTAATCGAGTTTACAGGCTTTCCAGGCCGTATGCGTAAATAATTCGCGCCAAATGCACTAGGTTCTTCAATAATAAGTTTATTGTAACCTTGTAACTGTTGAGCAGTAGCAGTTAAGTTAGGGTTAGACGCGACAAATGTTCCAGGAATAATCGCGCCGGTATACAAATCACAATCTACTGAAAACGTAGTATACGTAGCGGCGTTAGTTACCCCAGTAAACCGTGCTATATTGTCGCCAACTCTGGTTAGTGTACCTGTACCTACTAGCCAATCTGTCCATTGCGATTGAAAGTTCCAATAAAACTGTAAACCGGCGTCTTTAAGCCTAACCATCCAGTAGTCTCTTGGCCCACGTTCAAATAATCCTTTACTGATTGCTAATTGACCTAAATTATTTGGACTAAGATTATATTGACCTAGCGCAATAAAATCAAAATTGTAAACATGCCAACCCGCAGCCCAGCCATCAGTCTCATAACGTACACTGTTCTGTAGTAAACCGCCAATAAGTTTCTGACGGTTAAAAGAGAACTTCGGTTCCGTAGCGACAACCGGTTGGTCTCCCGCCGTAACGTCTAAAGGAGAATCAAGCGAAATAGGAAACTCTTGTTCGTCGACCATTAGCCTAATCCATTGATAAACTTATTGGCTTTTATAATGTTTTGAGATACCGGTTTAGCGTTCTTCATACGTCTATCAGACAATAGTCCGCCTAAACCAAAACCTACAAGTCCACCCAGACCCATCAGTCCCGCGTTCTTTAGCCAATCGTACTTACCTTTCTCTTTCTTATTGCCACTGTTCCTATTAGTATAATAACGTGGTCGTACAAGACCATCATCATTACTATACACACGGGTAAACCGTTGCATAGCGGCAATTTTCTCTAGTTGCGGCAGAACATCTTTCACCTCTAATGATTTACGTTTAGGGTCTGTCAGCCAACCATACCACGCTTGAAGGGTCGGATTTTCAGACCCAAACGTAACGTACGCTTTCTGTAAATGCTGTAACGCTAAACCTCTATAGAAGTCTAATTGACTCTTTTCATTCGCAGCAGCGTCACTTTGCACAGTACCATTTAACGCGTCAGGATTGTCTTCTGCTCCTTTTAACGCTTTATCTACAGTTACGGCGTCAGTTTTTACCCGTTTATCATTTTGTTTTTCTACTTTATTTTGGGCTGTAGCACCTGGTAACGGTACGCCAACATTGTTATCAGGTGCGCCATTAGTTGGTGTAGTAGTAGTTGATGGCGCACCAGGAGCAGGCGGCTGAACAAACGGTACAGACGATTGATTAGTGTCTACAGGCACGGATGGAGCAGGCGGTGTTCTTTGTTCATCAAACTTTGCATCATGGTTTGACGGTATCCATTTAGACGGCATATTTTGTTTAACTAAATCGAAATATGCCGTCTTAGCATCATCAGCCAAAAATGCAGGAACTTGTGTCGCGCTTACTTCACTCCAATCAAACGTACCATCAGGTTGTTTATGATATACCATCCAACCAATAAAAGGGTCACTAGTACCAAACCAACCTTTATCAGGTTTACCTTTATCGTTTATTTTATATGAGAAACCAAAAGCGAGATACCCTTTGCCTATAGATTGATAGTCATAAATTGATACGTACTTGCGATTCATTCCTACCATATTCTGCGGTGGTACTGGTGTACTCATTCGTTGCCCTCCTTGCCCTGGTTGCCCTGGCCTTTGTGGTGGTTGCCCTGGCCTCTGTGGTGG
>LSQA01000089.1_pt1 | contig 15589 bp, 14 predicted proteins | sample 651271 | NCBI WGS metagenome assembly LSQA01 (sample SAMN04438314, study PRJNA306036) | termite gut metagenome | isolation source: viral DNA filtered from gut of termites from termite colony 3 | host: Coptotermes formosanus | place: USA: New Orleans, Cypress St. | collected 2013-06-21 | reverse complement strand
TTGATAATCTAAGAATTTATAAACCCACCACCCCCCAATTTTCTTAATTTTTTTTCCTAAATATTCATATCTTTGACCATACTTCTTTTTTAAATAAATTTTAAAATCTTCCTCTTCCATTTCACTTAAAAATAAACTTGTTGGTAAAGGTTTTTGTCCAATTTTACCATATGCTGAATTAAGAATTAATTTATATATATTCTTTCTTACATTATCTTTATTCTTTCCTGCTTCTAATTTCAACGGGTAAAACTTATCAACAAAACTTTTATAAACAGGGTATAAACTTCAATATTCTTTTTTAACAATATCATACTCCATATCATAACAAAAATTCAACATGTCTAACTCTTTTTGTCAAACCATATATCTAATTGTAGTATCTTTAATATAATTAATTGTTTTGCTTCCAACCTTAATTAAATATAAACTCTTAAAACTTTCTTTAGGGACACATTTTTTAATATCAATTTCTCATAGAGTATCATAACCATATTGTCCCGGTTCTCTAGGTATATTTTTAATCTTCTTAAATGGTACAGGTTGTGTCATTGCTCAAGGGTACATACTATTTATATCATACATATACACGTCTTTTATTACTTTATTCCTAAAATAATCATTAGTTAAAACCAACCCCCCACGATAACTTTTTTTATAATACAATCATTCTATAAAATCGACAACATTATATGTTTTATTTCTTGTCCATTTAGGGTTATCTCTTACACAATCATCACATAATAATTTACTGATACTCCCAATTGTCATTTTCTTCTCAACTTTTTTACTATTAAAATAATAATTTCCAATAGTTTTATAAAACTCTTCCATGAATCTATGCGGTATCTCACAATCTCTTTCTATATAATCTTTTTCGCTTTTATCATAATCATAACCAGTTTTTAAATAATCAAAATCTAACTTATTTATTCCTAAACATTTTCCTAAATCTTTAACACTACTATTAGTTATAGAATAAGAACAAAATAATCTAATATATTTTTTTCCATATTTAATATTAATATTATAGATTCTATTCATATTTTCATCACATATCATTGTAAAGTTTTTAAAACCTAATTTAGCACCTGAAAAAGTAAAAGCAAACTTATTTTTATAAAGAATTGAAAATAAAAAAGAAGCGTCAAACGCTAAATTGTGAAAATAAACAATTCTACTTTCTTTTATTAATCATTCAAAAAACTTATCTAAACAATTTTCGCCATCAAAAAATATATTTTCTCCTTTTTCACTTCTTACATTAGCAAATCTAACATAGACATTTTCACAATTTGAAGTTTCAAAATCTGCTCAATATTTCATTAGATTTTTTTAATTCCAAAATGTTTAAATATTTCTTCGAAAAGTTCTCAACCTAAATCATATGCTTCTCGGTAATTATCATATAAAAACTTTTGCTTTTTACGTCAGCCGAATGGACACAATATGCAACCTGTCCTTTTTACAAAATTATAAATTTTTGGTATGTTTAAGTTTTCATTTTTCATATAAGTAAAAATATTATTGTCAGTTCATAAACTTATTGGTTTAGAATGTTTGCCTTTATAATCATTGCAACCGGTTTTAATTCAACCAATTAATCTTTGTCTTCCCTCAGTTGCTCTAAGTCCTACAAAGTCAGCTGTATCTTTTTTAGAGTTTTTAATGTTACTACAACATTTATCGGTTAATTTAATTTCTCCCTTAATGTATTTTTGGGTTAAGCTTCATATTTTATCGTTCGCTTTAAGTTTAGTTATTAATCTATCTATTTTTTTATATTTTTCTTTATTCTTACTTTCTAAAAAATGTTTATAAGTAATGATATTTCTTATATATTCTTTGCTAGCATAAAATACTCCATTTTCTTTTATGAATTGGACGAATGGGACTTTAGGCGTACGATAATTTATAGAATGTCATTTATATTTATTAACTCATATTTCTATATTTTCTTTAATGTCAGGGTAAAATAATTCATTAGCGATTACTAAACTTATTTTTTCAGCAGGTAAAACTTTTAATAATAAACTTAATAGAACGCTACTATCTTTCCCCCCACTAAATGCACATGTATAATAATCTTTTGGGTAATAATTTATATATTCTTTTATTTTTTCAAATGAATGATTAATTTTTCATTCTAAATCTTTATTAATTAAATTTTTGTAATTGTTAAATCTTAATTTTTTCTCACTATCAATTTGAATTTGTTCTATATTCATAATCATATTATAACAAAAATTATTCCTTATGATTAACTCGATAAAGTTCATCAATAACAACTTCTAAATGCTTTTTAATTTCTTCTTTAATAAATGCAGTTTCATAATATATTTTACTTTCCAAAAACTTATTAATCACAATTTCTAATTGTTGTCCATAACTTTCAATATCAAGATAACATTTAATATCATGTAATAATTCGCCTGCAAATGGTGTTATCTTATTATTATATCATAATCTATTATGAATATAAAGTTTATCATTATCAAGTTTCGCCACACTAAAACTTCCTACTTTCAAAAACACTGTAAATAAACCTTCCATTTTTTGTATTTCATCATAAGAATAACTAACCACTCTTTTATATTCATTTCCAATATATTTAAACAAATTATCACTTTTAATTCCTAAATTATCAATGTCCTCATTATTCTTTTTTAATTCTGGTATTTCCCATGGTACAGGACTTCAATAACAAAGAACTTTTAAACTTCCTTGTTGTGTTTCTCAAATTATATCTTCACCATTAACAAGTTTATCTCAATCAGGGTTTCACCCTAAACCGTTAATAATATCATTTTCGCACAAATGAGCATTAGCAAGACAAATTAATTTAATTTTTTTAGGACGGGTAATAGTTTTCAAAAATTTCTTAAATTCAAACCATAAATCAGGGTATGTAAAGTTCTTAATTTTTCCCTCGCTCATTCTTCCCCCAATAAACTCGTCATAAATAACTAATTCAGCACCATGGTTAACCCCTGAAAAAGTCATTAATTTAGAAACATATGCAAACAATAAAAGCAATTCTTCAACTATACAACCACCTTCTATTTTATAAACATAAATACCTTTTTTATCAAAATCATATCAACAACTAACCCCTATACTTTTAGCACCACTAATATTTAATTTTTGTCCGACAATATGTCCTCTATTTCTCATTTCAGTAATAATTGGTTCAATTGCGCTTCTTTCAATTTCAATATCATAATTTCTCACTCAACAACAATGTTTATGCTGTTCTAGTAAATCACAAATCAATCATATTGCTCTCGTTGATTTACCAGTGCCCTTGTCGGTAATACAAAGAATAATATCATATATATCTTTTCATTCCATTAATGGTATAAAAGTATTATGTTTAACAATCATAATTAGATTATATATTAAAAAAAATAGTATATATGTAATATATACTATAATAAAATATTTTCATATTTTTATAATATTTTCATTTTTTGTTGTATAATAAAATTAGATTATGAAAAAACATAATAAAAAACTAACTTTTAAATGTTGTGAAAATACATTAACTAAATATAATAATATGATTAAACATTTAAATGAAAATGAAATATATAAATTAATTAATGTATTAAATGAATGTTTTGATTTTGATGCTAAAAAATATTCTAAACGTAGTTGAGTAAATTATGATAAAAATTATTTAGCAACAGCTTTTGGACATTTAATTGGTGGTATTAATATAGATAAAGAAAGCAATATCGAACACTATAAATTAGCATTCACTAATTTAGCAATATATATTATTCAAAATTATCATGGAACATCAAAAAGTTATATAACAAAAATTAAACATATAATTAAAAAGAAAAAACATTATGCTAAAAAGAAAGGAGCTATTCATGAGTAAAAAATATAAAGACAAAATGCAAGAATTAATCGATTACATTAATAAACAATTGGAGGACAGTAAATAATATGAAGTATTTAACTAACGAAGAAACATTAGATATGCTAAAATTATTAATAAAAAACGAGCCTAATATGCGAGTTATGCAATTCATTTGAAATTATTGTTTAAAATATTATGCTAACAATGAAGGTGATGAAATAAGTGGGTTTGACATATATTATAAATCAAATAATAATATAATTAGAGACATATGTAAAAATAAAAATGGTGTAATTCTAGATGGTGAAATGAAAATGATTGTCGATGAAACTAAAAGTTTATGCAAACAATATAAAGATAAATGAAAATCGAAAGGAGGAAATAAATAGATGTACAAGTATCAACCGATATGTATCGAAGAGTATAAAGGCTCTTTTTACGTTAAGGGATGTTCTGACTACTTTGTTATCTTTGCTAACAAAAAGTTAGTGGAGAAAAACAAAAGTGGCCAAACTTGTGTTATCGACTTAGGTAAATATAATACCTTAGCCGAAGCGCAAAAGGACTACCCTAACGCTTACGTAAAGAAATAATCGTAAGATTATACCTATTATAAAGCCTTAACAATGGGACTTTATATGTCTAACTAATCATTGTAAGCAATATAGCATTACATATATTGCACATATAATATATATGTGGGTTTCGTGATATACCCCACTTGCATATTTTCATGTTGTTGTCATAAATATATATAAAAAATCACGGACTATAATAATCATTTTTCGCAATGATATAATATAGTTATGAGAATAACGAATTACTTTAAGCAAACAAAACATAATTCGCCGCGTAATTCATCAACATTACGAGCTGGTTTGTCTAATTATAGATTAAATAAAATTAAGCGTTTTGAAAATAAAAAACTTAATTCTAAATCAACGTCCGCACGACGTAAAAAATTAGCAGCTGAACGATTAAAGAAAATCGCTAAAAAGCAAAAGTTAAAAGATGAATTAACAAGAAAATACCATGTGCCTAATAATGATTACGATTATATTAACGATTTAGATTTACAACGAGGAAACGGGAGTAAATTAATGAGAACAATAAATAAAATGACAAAAGAAGAAATTATTGAAGCTTATGAAGCAGGGAGAATACCACTTTGAGCGATTGGTGCATTAGCTGAACATTCAAAAGAATGATTTGACAAACTAAACGATTATTATGAAAAGAAAAAGGGTGCAACCGGTTTAAGACAGCGGAAAGAATATGATTAAATATTGAGCCGACTTTGAAACACAAGTTTATAATAATAAAAGTGTTGTTAAAATCGCTTGTTGTTTAAATGAAAAAGAAGAGTATTTAATTAAAGATAATTTAAACGATTTTTTTAATGAACTTTCAAATTTATCGAACAATAATATATTATATTTTCACAATTTATCATATGACGGTAAATATATTATTGATTGATTAATTAATTTAAATTATATTCATTATAACAACTTTGAAAAGAATAAAAATAATGGTAAATTTTTTAACCTATGCATGAAAGACGACGACACAATTTATAAAATTGATTTTCGTTATAATAATGCACGTTTTCGTATTTATTGTAGTTTGAGAATTTTAGGAAATATGTCCATTAAAACAATCGGCGAAATAATTAATTTAAAGAAATTACAAACTAATTATGACAGTTTTGATATAAATAATAAAGAAGATATTGAATATGTAATTCGTGATTGTTTAATTGCTAAACGTTATATGTGCGGTGATTTTATGGACGGAATTAAGAAAACGTTAAATCGTGAAAGTAAAAAAATAACAATCGGTGGAATTACTAACGAAATATTAAATTTTTTCTATGAAAAGAATATAAAAAATGATAGAGAACGTAATGAAAAATTTACGATTGACGAGTGAAATTGATATAAAGAAAGTTATGGCGGAGGAATAACTTACGCTAATAAGTCGATTGTTGATAAGGTAGTTAAAAATGTGTATTATTACGATATAAATTCATCATACCCAACGAGAATGATAGATTATTTACCGTATCGCCGAACTGAAAAAACAATGTTAAGAGCTAACCAAGTTTATACTTTTATGTTAGAAATTAAAAGATTAAAATGTAATATTAAAAGTTGAAACACACCTAACTTTTTACGAGTAATTAAACCAAATGAACAAATTCATTATTTTGTTGAAGGTGAAAAAGATTTTACAATAAAAGTTTGAAAAGAAGAATGGGAAGTAATTAAAAAATTCTATGATTTAGAATACAAATTAATTAAAAAAGAATGTTGATTAATGCGGAAACCTTATAAAGAGTTTGTTGAGTTTTTCTATAACTTAAAACAACACGAGAAAAATAAAGGTTTGAAAACTTTATGAAAACTTTTTCTAAACTCCGCAAGTGGTAAATTAGGCCAATCAATTTATAATGATAGTGCTTATTTATCATCAAAAGATGAGGCAGAATTTTCAAAGAATTTACAGCCGAATCAAATACTAGTGCGCGAACGATTAAATAAATATGCGCACAATCATGTGTATATAGTCCGTGAATTAGGTAAAAAGATTACACCTGTTTATCAAATATCATACATAACAGCAGCAGCAAGAGTAGCTTTATTAAATGTTATTTACGTGTATAAAGACAATTTTTGCTATTGTGATACCGATAGTGTTATTCTAACTTGTGAAATAGATAAGAAGTATCAAGACGATAATATTTTAGGTATGTGAAAACAAGAAACAATCGATAATTATAAAGTTTTTCCTTTTTTCAAAACATTAGGGAGAAAGAAATACGCTTTCTTTGATGAAAATAGAAAATTAATTGATTATGCGTGTTGTGGCTGTAATTGTTTACCGATTGACGATATTAACCAATTTACGAAAGGGTATATAGTTAATAAATTAGCTAAACTCAATTTAGAAGAAGGGTGAGATTTAGTGAAAAGAATTATTCACCTTTAATTATGATATAATATAGTTATGAACAAAGAAAGTATTACTGATTTAATTGAAATGAAAAAATATTTAATTGATTTACACCGCAATCGCCATAAAGAGGCATCAAATGATTATTTATTAAATATAAACAATACAATTAATAATATATACATTAAATATTTTATAGAATATGTTAAATATATCGCACAAGATGAAGAACAAACAACTAAGCAATTAATTAAATATCAATATTCACTGTGTAAATCATTACGAAGCGAAGTATATAATAAACTAATCAAAAAGTGCAAATAGCATTTATAATTAAAACATATGGCTAATCAAGAGCTTAAACAAGGTTATACAAGTACCGAAACAGAACACGTTGATAATAATGGAACAGCTGGTGCTAATAGCGCAACTGATACAACTTTATTTAACCCAAACTTAAACTTACCAGGTAATAATAGTGCTCCACCTGCAACACCAACACAAAAACCTGCTGAAACTGCACCAAGTGAAGTATATGCAGCAACTGGTTATTTTCGTCAAGCATTAGCAAACTCTTTAGTTCAAAAAACTTATTATACAGAATTTAATGATGTAATTAATACGTCTTATTTATTAGAATTCGCTAAAAAAGTTTTCCCTGAATCTATGGAGTTAATTGAAGGAAAGCAAAAAGAATACCCTATATTATTGCCAATGCGAGGACATAAATTTAGTTTAGAAGCATTTAATCGAAGTGCGGAAAATGGTTTGTGAAGTATAACAACACCTGCAGGAACACATGATACAAAAAGAAGCGATATTCACAATGCAATTAAAGCAAATATGATTATTCGTTTAGTTGATAATAATGGTGCTAGTGTTGAAACAAATAAAATATTAAAAATTAGAGATGTTTATGAAGCACAATATACTGATGTATTAAAGAGCGGTAAGATTAATGAGTTCATTAATAAAACAGTTGGTGAATTAGTACGTGATATGGAGATTGATTTAATTAATCGTCGTGTATTTGGTTATCAAGCATATGTTGATGGTGTATTACGTAATCAAAATGGTTTATACCAAGTAATTGGTTCAGCATATCAAGATACTGTAAGTAATATTTATGATAGTTCTTATTTAACACGTAAAATTGAATATAAACCAGCAATTGGTGCATTGCCAAGCAAACAAGAAGCATTAGCACAATTAGACGAAGTATTATTCAAAATGAAAAATACGAATACAACCTTTGGTTTTTCAAATAAAACACAAGACGGAACATCTGCTAATAATGGTTTACCATGTTTATTAAAGAACCCTGTTTTAATTATGAGCAAAAAATTAGAAAGTGCAATTAAAGTAGCAGATTTAGATTATTTTAAATCACTTAAAGAATACTTTCCAAACATTGAAATAGCAGTTATTCCTGATACCACCTTTGACACTGCATTTAATTCAACTTCGCAACAAGCAACTATTCAATCAATTAATCTTAATTTAGCAAACGGTTGAGTAGCAATTGTTGATAAAGCAAGTTGAGTGTATATGAGTAATGAACCAGTTAAAGCTTACCCTGTATATAGTGAAAACAATCAAACAATGTCAAGTTATATAACTGCAATACCAACCTTAGATTATTTACCTAATGGTAGTGTTTGTTTATTTGATTTAAGTATATTTATTGGTGGTAATGGTTATGATGTGATTAGTCGAAACCCATAATGAGTATCGAACAAATTATAATTACAATTACATCGTGTCTAACTGCTGCCGGAATAAGTTTTCAACAAATAATAACATATATTATGAACAAAATTAACCATTTTAAGGAAGTTATTCAAAATGTATGCAATGAAATTAATAAAGGTGAAAATGAACTTAAATATAAGTTTGAAAACAATTTAGAAAAAGCAGTGTTATGTGTTAATAAAGTATGCACAATCTTAAATAATTTTAGTGAAAAGAAAATTAAACAAATATGTGATTTTATTAATAAGTTTTACCCTGCTATTAATGGAAGTCCTAAAGTAAGCTATGAAAATTACCGAACATTAATTAAAAATGTCTTAAAAAATTATCACAATGAGTAAGCAAGCAGTAAGATTAGCACAAACTAAACATGCTAGATTTGTTTTTGATGATACAACAAATATTTTATCTATATCAAGCGGAAATGATATAATAAATGTCCCTGTTGGTGGTGGAGGTGGTGGAAGTAGTTATAATTTTGCTCTTCCTTTGATGTTGGTTGGTAATAATGTTTTATTTCTAATGAATAGCATTTTTGAGCTTATTAATGGCTTTTTGAACTTAAAACTTAATCAAAATCAAGGAATAATGAATTTAGGGGGTGTTGCTCTAAATATCGATACAACTTACTTTACTTTTACTTCAACTGGAAAACTAACTTTTATACCTCCAATTGCTGATAAAATCAACAGCATTAAAACATATACTGGTGGAGTTGCTATTAACATTGACAATAACGGAGTTGCTAATTTATTATATTACCCACAAGACTTTGACATTGATGCACAAAATAGATTAAAACTAAGTGGTGGTTTGAAAACAAAAATTGACAGTTTAGATATAGCTATTTATAATATCGGGCAAGAAATACAAAGTTTCGGAAACTTATCAAACTTTTGAGGAACATATAGTCAAAATGGAAAACCAAGCGACGATATAACTTATGACAAGAATAGTCCGACAAGTTGAGATGTGATTTCAGAAATGCCAACCATTAATGATTATGTTTGAGTTGAGGACATTACAACAAACATCACGTGATTTTATATTTGCATAAGTGTTGATAGTGCTGCAGGAACTGCTGAGTTTCACCGAGTAAGACAATTTAGCTCTGATGTAACAAACAAACAAAATATAATACAAGCAAGTGAAATAAGTAATGTAAATGCTTTGTATGGTGTTGATACATCAAGCGTCTGAAAAGAAATAAATAGTTTAGCTATATTTATGTCCGATGGAACAACAACTGTTGAACAAGCATTACAAGACGCTTTTACTGGTATTCAAGGTGTGACCGACTTATTTAATCAAAGTTGAGCAAATATTGACATTAAAGTTCAAGATGATAAACTCCAATGAAAAAAGAATGGAACAAGTTATAATGTTTTAATTGATTTAAGTCAATTTGTTCAACCAAGTCAATTAGTCCCGATTGAGGACGATTTAACCCAATTAAATATAATGTTAGGTTTATTAGAAACTGACATTGATTCAAAAGTAAGCGATGTTAAAGTTGATGGAGTTAGTGTTGTTGATGCTAATAAGAATGCAATTATTAATTCAACAGACTTTAAACCAAAATATAGCACACAAACATATTTAAGAAACCCAACACCTTGTGAGACAAGAATGGTAAAAATGGGTAGAATGGTTCATTGCCAATTAAAAATGTTAGTGAGTGGAACAGCAGCAATTGATTTTAGTGTGATTCATGACAATTATTTACCTGACGATACTATATATACTGGTGGAACTTCATTAGTTTTTGTGATGCGTAGTATGAGTACAAGTGCTGGAACTTTAAGAACATATACTTGACAACCAGCAACTAAAACTTTTACAAGTGCAGGCACTGGTAATAGTGTTTTAAACGATGTTGTTCATTTTAGTTATTTAAGTAAGAACGAAGAGGTGTCATGAGCATAATCGATAATTCTAACAAAACAAATATAAAACCAGCACCACATGACGGGACATGAACAGAACAAGTATATACTAATTCAATTTGAAATCAAAATTTAGAAGGTGTAGCTGAAAATGAGAAATTAGAAATTTATGCAAGACAAATTAGAGATTCAAACCAATGGTTAAAAGCACAAGTTATTCAATATAATAAAGAAATTGACGCTTTACACGATAGACAAAGAATATTCGGAATTGATGGAAGTTGTGTAGGAACAACTTATGAAGATGATGTCTATAATTTTAGAATACCAAGTAAAATAGCAACCCATTACTGGTATTTAATTAATCGAGAATGTGGTGATTGATGAGCAAATTATTTATGTGAAAAGTTTTTAGAAAATAAATTAGATGTTGAGCAATTTATTGCTATTCGCAATTTATGTAAGTATAGTGTGCTTTTCGGACGTGGTTTTATGTATATTAAAGATGGTGAAATGATACCGTGTATAGTGTCTAAAACTGAGAAAGATAAAATAATGATTACACCAATACACGCATTAGGCATTAAAACTTTTGATTACGATATTACAGCTGAAAACCCTTATAATTTTAAAGGTGAAATGTGAGAAGTTTCAAAAGACGATGGAGTTATGTTTATACCAAGAACTTATGGAATAGGAGAGTATATAACAAGTATTCCTTATTTAGGCAGAATTCTTTTAGCAAAGAAACAACTTTCCAGAAATATGAACTTTATTAATGTTTTTCCCCGCACTAATTCAAGTGATAGTACGCAAAATCAAGGACTTGCTAAGTTTATTACCAGTCCATTTATTAATGAAGTGTTTAATCTAACTGACGGACAATTAACTAAAAGTAGTATGATAGGAAAACAAATAGATTATATTACACCCCCACAAGAAATACTTAATTATTTTGATGTATCAGAACGTTATATTGATATTTTAGTGCGTGATTGATATCAAAGTTTCGGACGTCCGATTCAATCAAATAATCACCAAGATTTAAATGCAAATGCTAACCTTTTGGTCAGTCAATACGAGTTTATTCAAAAAGAAATTGATAATAATTTTATTGTGTTTTTACGTAAATTAGAAAAAAAGAATATAATTAAATTAGATGAAAAAGAAGATATTGAAAATACTAATAATGTTAGTGCCATGGTGGAACCAAGTAAAACAGAAGAAACAGATAAAGAAATTAATGACAATAAACCTAATGCTAATAGAGATAGTGAAGAAGGACAACGAGGAAATGAAGACACAATTACACAACCTAATGAAACAAAAACAGAGACTAAATTAAGTGATATTGCATTAGAACACTTTAATGAAGAGTTTGAAGTTGAACCAAGCAGACAAGATAATGCACAAGAAACAACTGAAGAAGCAAAGAATAAAGAGGAGGTAGAACAATAATGAAATTATATACTGTGTGAAATAATGAATTTTTATGCGATAGTTTATTTATTAACGTGACGAGTAAAGGTTTAGTAATTGATAGAGAAACATTTAATCGTTTATGATTGATTTTAAGTGATTTTATGCATAACTTAAAAGAACGTGATGTAAATTATCAAGGAATAAGTTATTATCAAACTTATGATTATGTGTTAAGATTGTTAGCGAATGAACTTAACCACAATTCTTTACAATTAATTGGGGAATTAAAACAAATTTTAGAAATTCAAATAAGTGGAAAAGTATGGGACGAAACAACATTTAATGAAAGTAATGAACAAATGAGCGACGATTTTATTAATAATAAAGTTTATCATCGTGATGATTTAGGTGAATTACAAAGAAAGAAAAGAGCATATAGTGATAAGTTTTATGGGTTACATAGATTATATGACGCGATTGAATTGATGTTAATTAATTATACGAGTTATGATTATGTAAGTAAAAAAGCGCATATTACACCACGTAAATATACAATTGATTGAACAAACGTTAATACTAATTTTGGCCAATTTTTATCTGATAACCCTAAAGTTTTTCCGAATAAGAATATTGAACCATTTTTAGAATGAGATGATACTAATCAAATACTTTCAACAGTTGATAACCCTTATTACTTTTGTTATATAATTAAAACATAACATGCTATACATTATTGACCCTAACTTAAATATTTCAATATTTTGAACGAATGAAGGCAATGTTTTTCCCGATTATTTACCTTTTGACAATGATTTATCTTTTATTGAAATGGACTGAAAATGACAATGAATTAATAACAACACCGAATTTGTTAAACTATTTTTAACAGACGATTATTTAATTGATAATCACCCGCCAAAACTTATTAAAATAGTGAAAAATAATAAAAATTATTATTATCAATTTGTAAAAAAAATAGGCCATTTAGGTAATAATAAAGATAAAAATAAAAGTTTATGAGTCGTTGAATATGTTATTGATAAGTGATGCACTTATTATTTTAATATTCACAATAAATTAGGTGGTGAAAAGGTGTTTTTTAATCGAAAAACAGAACACCGATTAGCTTTAAGAAATGTTTCGCAATCAAATTGATATATGGACGAAGTAAAAGATTTAAAATGACAAGTTAAAACATATGATGTAATGCCGCATACACTATCACAAGATACAGGTGTATCAGTGAGCACATTTACAGATAGAAATAGAAAAACAGATGTTATTCAATTCGATAATAAACCTAAAATGACGTTTATACCTTTTACTTTTAAATATTTAACTGCTAACTTATATCATGGAAGTAATCTAAGAGAAAGAGCTAATTCAAGTAACGGTTGAGAAATAAATAATTATACGTTAACTGTTAATTCATCTAACCCTGACGTGCAAGTAATCAGTTATACACTCCAACATGACGGGTTATATATTAGAACACAAGGTGAAGGACAAACAACATTTACAATTTACGGTGATGTGAATTGGTCAATTTTTCAAGCGTATTATGTTGATTTTCTTTTCCCAGGCAATGTTGATTTAATTCCAATTATATTAGCAAATGGCGATAGTGATAGTATTCATAAAATAAGACATACGAACAATTACCCTTACGAAGCAACTGGTAGTGGTGGAGGGAGGTCGACAACTAGAATTAATGATTCAGTTTATGGGTGAATAACAAGAATTCTTTGAACAACTATAACGTGATTTAATTGACAATTCGGTTTATGAAGTCGAAATATAAATACACACATTAACGGGTTTGAAATTGAAGCGAATGTGACTAAATACTCTTTAGATTACCCAATAAGTAATATAGGTACAATTACTCTTAAAATGCTTGATAATTATTACTTAAAAAATAATCGATGAACTTACGCTGTTTTTAAAAGTGATGTTTTAACCTATAAAGATACAAACGGCAATTATGTAATGGAAAAATTTAGGTTTCACGATGCAGGTGATGGTACGCAAAATATACGTGATATTCCAAAAAACGCGTTTATTGTTGTGCCAATATTAGATGTTGATGACTTAAATTATTTTTGTAATATGTATGAATTAGCACTAGCAAGTGATATGTTTATTAATTTAGTAGAAACTATGATTCCACCGAGTAGTTTTATTAAAGGTGTGAAGAAAAAAGTTTTCGATAATTTTCCTTACAACTTAAACGTAAGTGAATATTCAACAGCGACACCCGATGCATATAATAATATAGTATGCTGAGATGGTGGAGGAAGCCCGAATATGTATAAAGTGTTATGATTTATAAATTATGATGAATTAGAAGACGACATTTATGATATTGGACTTAGTTTTCTAAACATGACTAATCAAGATGAGTGGTGAAATAGCGCAAAAAATGTAATGAATTGAAGCACACACCCATTAAGCATATCACCACAATTTTATGCATATAAATGAATTGGTTTTGCTGATTGAATTACGTGTGATATTTTTGATTTAAATAATTGTAATTTTACTCTAAAATGAAGTATTAATAATAAAATGTTTATTCGAAAATCACCAGCAATTATTAACGAAAATTATCAACGTGATTTATATTTAAAAGCATTTTTGTGGGAGGAAACAAGATGCAAACCGATATTTAATAGTCAATATGCAAACTGATTAGAGAACAATAAAAATACTGAAAACACACAATTAAGTAATTATAATCGAATAAGAACTGTATCAGAACAACAAGCAAGAAATAACTTAATTAATCGTGGAGTGAAAACTTTATTAGGTGGTTTTGATATGGAAGAGAATGCAACGAGTGGGTGAGATGAACGAGTCGGCAGATGACGTAATTTTAATACTGGAAGGTTTCAAAGTAATTATAGTTATGGAATAGATGTAGTGCCAAGTCCAGCAAATTTAGCAATGGGTGGAATTAATGCGATGACGCAATACCAAAATGATATGATAGGAATAGATTTGAATTATCAAGTTTTTACAAGTAATATGTATAACACAATTAATAATATGAAAGAAGGAAGTAGTTTATACGCATCACCACCTTATTTAGAACAAGCATTTGATATAGAATATATTTGAAAAGTGCAAGAAAAAATATTGACTGAAGATAGTCAAAAGAAAGTAATTGCCCACTTTTTCAAGTATGGTGCGATTGTTAATAAGTGGGGCGAATATTGACATTATAAAGTATATAAATATATCACTTGCTAACGCTAATTCATACATATTACAAAAATAATTTAAGTCATCAACATCTAATATTGGCACAACAATAAACGCGTTTTTTGGTATATCACGTATATTTTGCGTTCCATCACTTGCATCGTGAAACCTAAATTTTTCCATTACATAATTGCCGTTTGTGTCTTTATATGTTAAAACATCACTCTTAAAAATAGCGTAAGTTCATCGATTATTCTTTAAGTAATAATTATCAAGTGTTTTACCAGTAATATAACCTATATGACTAATCGGAAAATCTAAACTGTATTTTGTCACATTCGCTTCAATTTCAAACCCGTTAATGTGTGTATTTACATTTCGACTTCATAAACCGAATTGTCAATCAAATCACGCTATCGGAGTGATTCAACCAATTCTTGTTATTCACCCTAAATTATCAGTATTATATCTTGATGTGTTTCTCCCTCCACCACTACCAGTT
>LSQA01000088.1_pt1 | contig 15592 bp, 10 predicted proteins | sample 651271 | NCBI WGS metagenome assembly LSQA01 (sample SAMN04438314, study PRJNA306036) | termite gut metagenome | isolation source: viral DNA filtered from gut of termites from termite colony 3 | host: Coptotermes formosanus | place: USA: New Orleans, Cypress St. | collected 2013-06-21 | reverse complement strand
CCTATATCCACACGTGTAAATAATGCGACGTTTGTAAAAGGAAGTTGCATATTTTTTATTCTGATTAATCTATCAGTATATACTACGACATCATCTTTAGTAAGTTTTTTATTATCGATAAACAAATCCATATAATCCATTGAAAATGGGATTGTAAGAGATGATAAAAAGATATAACCATATTTATTTGAAACAGGAATTTCAGAATATCCTGTTATAAAAATATTTTTTGTTCCGGTATATACAATTTCAACTACATCTCCTGGAAGTACTTTTCGTCTAAAAATAATAAGCGCGTTTGTAATACGATTATTTGATTCTGGTGTTACAACAAAGTAATCAAGTTTTGGAATACACAATTCTCCGTTGATAAATGTCTTTATTAAATAATTTCCAAACGTTCTGGGAACTACTTCACCATTTTCAACAGAATTTAATACAAGACGACTTTCGTTATTAATCGTATTATTTTCACTTGAAATAACAAATGTTTTTGATGCATGAAATTTTGGGTTTACAATATATACAATCATATTACTAGGAATAATCGATCCGTTTGGAATCATTATCTCAAGTTGTTTAATTCCACCAGAAAGTATTGTTTCTCGGAGCTGATAATTAGCAGGATCTTTTTGAACTATTCCAAAATATAATTGAGCACCAGGAGATTCCACATAATAATGATCATTATCAGTATTTTTATCAAGTTGCATAAAAACAACGAGTTCATCAAGATCATATACCCCAAGATCACCAGACATACTTCCTATAGTAGAAACCGCTTTCCATGTATTAGTATGTACCCATGGTTCAACCGTAGTAAATCTAATACGATCTGCTGCTTGATTGTTAGATTTATATCGATACAATTTTATAGTATCGGTTTCGTTTTGTCGAAATTTAATAATTGGAATTTGTACAAAATCCGCACCAGCTTTCGATACATATCGTAAATCAGATTCTGGAATTTTTTTATCGTTGACATACAATTCAATACTTCGAGTATTTCTTGTTAAATCATCGGAATCATCGTTATCAAGAAGTATACTTACTAATTTATTTGATATATCAGGTTCTGCTCCACGTTGTACAGTATATACTTCTTCTTCTACTCCATAATAACGAAGTAAACTTTCAAGATAATGAGAATTTTCATCGATCATTGCTTTCGCACGTTGATCATTGCTCATAAGACGTGTTACGTCAGAATCAAAAATGTACTTATTATTCGGTGGAAATTCCATCGTGGCATAATTAATAAATGGTGGTTTTATATCGTAAGATGAAAGTCCGTCTCCAGCTAATTGCTTTACCGCCATTTCTTCAGATACCCATTTATCATATTCCATAAAAATATCGATATAATGAGCAAATGCTTCAGCTAATGCGTGACGATCTGATACAACAATATTTGTTTTATATGGTGCGAGTATCTGTTCGTTTGGAACCGGACGTTTATATTGCAAGTGTCGATACGACTTTTGAGCAATATCGTTATTTGCAATACGTAGTCCGTTAACATATGTATCGCACATATATTGAAATACTGCAGTCTCTATAAGAGCTGCGGCATCTTTTGGAATATATGCAAATAAATCTCCAGAGGAATTCACGTAATTGTTATTATAATTTCCGAGAATTGTTCCGTCAATAATTACTTCTACTGTATAGTTAAGAGTAGGTGCAATACCTGTATGAAACATTACGTTTACAATCGAAGTATTCTGAATGGTTATATCATATCCATCTGGATCTATATACATACCATTTATAAAAACACTTAAATGTTTTTTCTCGAATTTTCCCCATAATAGTTGTGGGATACTAATTCCTTGTATAGTTCCTCCGAATGCGGCATCATTGAAAAATTCGCTATAACTACCATTTGAATAATCGTGTACGGTACATACCAGTGTATTAGGATGCTCGCTAGTAAACATACGAGCAGGAATAAATAAATCCGTTCCGTTCGGAGAAGCGAATACTGTAATAGAAGTATCAGGAATACGTTTACCGTTTATATATACAGCAAAACTTCTTCGCTTTGCTTCTCCTCGTTCTTTAAGCGTTTGTAATACTGGCAGTACTTGTTCTTTAATTTCGTTATCATCATACAACCGTTTCGTTGTAGGAAACATAATTATTTTTTCTTGGGACGGGATTAAAATTATCTGGCCATTCGACATTTGCGCCCGATTCCCCGATGGAACAGCCATGGTATTAATTAAATCAAAATAATTTAAATCTTTTAAATAATATTCAAAGAGTGTTGAACTCTCACGAAGTCTCCAGTTTTCGATATAATCAATGGTATTTTCTTCCATGTATCGGAGTACTTCGGGTGTGATAATTTCAGTAGACACGTGCATCCTCCTATTTGTATAACTCACTTAAAAGTTTTACAAAAGCATCTCCATCTTGCCGTATGATTTGAGCAACTGCAAGATCCTTTGCAAACCCGGCTCCAATAAATGAAGACAGAATTGTCATAGTAAAATATGGCAAGTAATCAATACCGGGAACAGTTGTCCCTTGCCAGTGTTGTGCATATGCACCGATGAATACCATAGTATCAATCGGAATAATATCAGACAATGATGCATTAAGTAACATAATACAATCTTCGAATGATTTAAACGGTGAAGTAGGAGATTTAATATTTAACATAACTTGCTCTGCAACCTTTTTACCTTCTGTTACAGAAGAGAGCCCAGAAATAGTAGTCGCAATATCAAGTGCTCGTTTTTCATCTCCTGCCATATGATAGGCAAAAAAATAGGCAAAAATAAATAAACAAATATCAATTCGTTTAAAATCAATACCTATCGACCATTTTTTATCTAGTACTTTATACGCAAGCTTTGCATACATATTCGCGGCAACTTGCATTAATTTTGTATTCATATAAAATGGTGTTTCATCAGTAAACCATTTGCGATAAAACCACGCTGTTGCTAATAATACAAATAACTTTCGGTCATCAATTTTTACTTCAGAGATTTCTCCAAACTGATCTTTTGTTATTTTTGCAAAAGGGGTAATATTAACGATAGCATTATATTTAGAGTTACCTTCTGTATTTTTGGTAATAAAAATAGGAACAGTTGATGGCATAATAAATTCATCATCAACTATATAAAACACTACCCCATTTTCACGGTAGTCTTTCATAACCTGTTTTTTGATCGGAATATTTACAATGTGTTCCACATTAATCATTTGATTTTCCATAACTTCTTTCGGTATAATTTTCATATGTGCTTTTAACTCTTTCATAGTTTGTGCGATATGAAAATCACGATCGAATTGTTTAAATGTAAATGTTTCAGAATACGATTTCATTGTTTCCTCCACAATATTCTATATGTGCTTATTGTAATGTTTTCAAAAAAGAGCGCCCCGAATTCGGGGCGCTCATGTTTATTGGTATAATAATTTATATACAATTTCCAGAAGTAATTACCGCTTTTGTGGGCTCTGGAAACGATAATCCGCACGCCATTGTACCTTGAATTACAACTGGAGTAAATCCTTCACACAAATCTTTGACGTGTGACATATCAACTTTGATATTAAGCGCTTCTTCAAGATAAATTTTATGAGAACCATATCCTCGGTTAAGTCGCTCTACATATGAATCAACTAATGATTGGTGCGCGTTGTAATCAAGATCGCTGCATCCAGCATTATGATCACTCACTTGCGACAACCGAATAACATTTTTAAGTGTAATCGGAACATGATATCCTTGAACTGTTTTTGTAAACGGTTTAATTCTTCCGCCGCATTTAATAATATAATTAATCATTGACGGGGATTCATCAATCACAATTAAAATATCTGATCGACCAGGTCCTCCACCTTCAGGATACATACATTGTAATAATGTCTGCGTATAAATATGCTGCATGCTTTTATTTCTCCTTATATATCTGGATCGTTTAATGAAATAAACGATTTTTCGGATTGTGCATCACGAATGTCGGCAACTTCTTGCTTAAATTCACAACTTTCAGAATTACAAAACCTCTCCAATTTCTCGGGTCCTTGATATAAATTAATATCGTGAAAATCGATTGGAGATATTTTCGACCACATATCGTCGAATTTTTCTTTAGTAATCGATTCATACGGCATAAGTGGATATGCAAATGGATCATCTGGAAGCAATGAAACGCCTTTTAATTGGTTCTCGTATTTGTATAAACACCGGATCACCTCATCAATCTCGGATTCAATTATCACATATGACTGTGTATTATCTTTAGTAATTATATTTCCGTTAATATCAATTGGATTACCATGTTCATCACGTTTTATTTTGTGTTTAAATGTGATAGTAATAGATACAGCATTGTCTGACCAAATACGTTGAAGATCGGCCGCGTTTTGAAATTGTTCTTCGACCGAAACAGTCTGTTTTGATTTTGAGAAATACTCGCTCATCATAGGAAACTCAAACGCTTTATTATCACGCTCAATTTCATAATGATATCCGTGTTTTTCTAATATATCACATAATGGTGAATTAGTAGAAATCCGGACACGGCGAATATAGTACTTATCATGTGGATAATGAATACCCGGGCTTACACCAGCAAGAAGAGAAACAGTTCCTTCAGGTTTAACTGTTGTAAGACGCCGCGATTCTGGAATATGCAACCAATTTTTGGAATATTCGATATCCAATTTTTGAATGTATTTATATGCGTTATCAAACCAATTTAATATGGTATTTTTACCATGTTTTTCAAACGCATCGGTAATACCAGATACAGAAATACCGATACGACGAGATTCATGAACGATATTATTTGTTTCAGGCCACGCGGTATCTAATAATGTAACGGTTTTTGCGTACATGTATGCATATTTCATTGATTCTTCAAATTCATCATACGTATCATGATGACTTGGGTATACGGTTACAAGATTACAAACACCTGCAGATTCCAACGGAATTTCTCCACACTGTCCAGTAAGAATCCCGTTAAATACTCCTGTATGACGTTTTGGTTCTGTAAAACAATATACTTTATCAGCAATATGATGAGCAATTTCGATTGTCTTTATTGTTAAATGCTGTGACATTATAGGAGAAGATTCTTGTATCGACCAATCATTCGGTAGTATCATTCCAACTTTTAAATCTTTCGTTTCTATGTCAACAACATTAGCATCTTGCTGTATTTTCCAAGTATGATAATTTGTACAATCAATATACATATCCGTATATTTTTTCAACGTTGGATGATAATAATCAAAATGAACTCTCGTAACAGGTATATTTTCACCAGTTTGTTTTATTGTTACTTCTGACCATTCGTACCCGTTCCAAATTTCAAGTGTTTTATTAACAACTTGATGTATCATGATAGGACATTTTCGAGTAACAATCATTGTATCTCCGGTAACACAAGGATTATAAATTTTTACATTTTTATCTTTATTATCCGGAAGATCTATCATGCGACCGTGCGTTTGAGCATTTTCAAGCCATATGAATCCCGGTTCACCATTATTACATATCGAATCTTTAAAATCTTCATAATGTGTTTTACCAGCTTGAACAAATACACTATTATTACTTGCCCAGCGACGATCTAATAGTTCTTCTTGGTGCTGGAGCGGATCTTTCATTGTAATAAATTCGGTATCGTCGACATCACCAAGTAATAAAGTAGCGCTATTATGTGTTAAAAGTCCATCACAACTAAACTCGTGTACATCGTCAACTTCGATGTCATAGGTTTGTATTTCTCTACCTTGTATAACCGTTCGTACACGAATCGGAACAAGCGGTAATTCTTGATCTAATATCCGTTCAAGAGTAGCATGTGGAATTCTCCCTCCCGGAGTCTTATGTATATCACACATCCCGCTATTTTTATAATCTTTTGATTTATGCCAAAAATCTTTCGGAAATGTTGCATCATGTTGATTATATCCGATAAATTTTGTAGTCCGATTAAGTTCAAATTTAAGAGAATACTTAGATATAATTTGAATGAATCTCGTCAAAGCCTTTGATGTTGAAAAGACTATAGTATTGATCGGTTTCCATTTAATTTCCCGACGTTCTTTATGTTTTATTCGTACAGGAATTCCGAGAGACGCATATAATGATGAGACTTGTAAAGTAAAATTTTCGTATACAGATGCAACTGCTTGTATAGGGCGTGTATTACATGATCCATCGGCATCAAACAATCCTGCAAGATATGACGCACGAATTTCCACAGTTCCATTGTTAATAAAGTCTGGTATTGTAATATCGGTATTACTCTGTTTAAATTGTGAAAAATAGTCCATTAATTGATACGACACACCGTGTACATTTACCCAATGTCCTTCAGTTTTCTGAATCCACGGATTTATTCCGAACAATTTTATGATATTTACACATTTTTCAATAATATTTGTATGTGATAAATTGCATGATAATGATATACCCCCGAATCGTTTATTGTCGGATCGTGTACGAACATGCCCGTCTCCATGAAAATATCCAAAAAACCATGCAACATCTGTTGTCAATTCTGGGATTACTATATCTTTACACGTGGTTGAATGTGGCGGTTTCACATATTGATATTCTGGAAGATGCGTCTTTACACCGTCAATGTTTTTGCTTACAAAAACAAGACGATCATTATACATTAAATCTTTAGCAAATTTAAATTTATATGTATTGTAACTGTCAAATACTGCCATTCTATGATTTGGTGTACATTCAAAATCTCCACATTGTGTTACAATATATATAGTTTTTTGAATTCCTTGGTCCATTTTCTTTGTAATACGTTTGTATCCTTGTGTGGTTAATACTTCATCTCCTACACAAACATCTTTTATCTGACGTATACCATTTTTTAACATTATTGGGGCATTTTCCGGAAGACATCTTCTGACATTTCCTGCTACCACACATTTAGCAATAAAATTATAAATATCGACAATATCAACAGATGTTAGATATGATCCAATACGAGAATTTAATACTTTTTGAATATTGTCGTGTAACAACATCAATGGTTGTGGACCGCTCGAAGTTCCTCCAAAACCTTTTATAGGTAATCCTGAGGGACGTATCATTTCATAATTAAATTTATAAGGATTCGTACCTTTAAAATAGCTTTCGAGTAATAACCACACAGAATTTATCCATCCCTCGCGAGTATCAGGAATAGTATAAATCTTTGTATTTCCAGATGGTTGTTTAATAATCAACGTATTTTTTCCACGAGTATCGCTTGATACTCCAGCACCTAACATAAGCTGATCCATTGCCCAAGCAAATGGATATGCGCCAATATTTGGATCCGAAATATTTTCAGTAGAAATACCTGCACAATTATTTAATGCCGCTCCACCACGTTCTTTAATGAATTTAGTTCCATGCATCCAAAGTCCACGTCCGGGGGGAGATAATTTAAAATTAAAAAGTTTATCATACATTACTTGTGCAAGACGTTGCCCTTTAATATCGCTCCATTTTCTCCTGTGTTGCATACAATATCGATATTGTATATCCATAACACCTTCGACAACACGACGAGCAGTTTCGTACCAATGCTCATTACGATTAAGTCCCTCAATAGGACGTGAGTATGTACGATAAAATGTAACCAATCCTAAAATATCCATACCATATTTAGGGTTTCTATTTTTATATATGTCGATAAAATCGTCGTCAAGTTTAAACGGTTTTAAATCTTGTGGTTTTACCATCATAAGAACTTCGTCATCATTTGTTACAAACGCCATTCGTGTACTCCTTAATTCTTTCTATTACTTCATCATAATTTTTCATATGATGTGGAAACGTACATCCTGTACAATCTTTTATATTAGCAGAGGTATAGGATGGATTACCTCCACATTCTTTGAAATAATATAACGGACAAAAACAAAATAAACAATTTATATCATGAATGTGAGTATGACATGGATAATACTCACATTCATGATTAGTAAAAATTTTAGACGAAGTTTGTGACAAACTCATGCGACCCCCCTGTTGATCCAAATCCACCAGAACCTCGTTCTGTAATTTTAAGATTATCTACTAACACAAAATTATAATCCTTATTTCGTGTAACAGGTAGATCGTGAAGCATACCTTGTGCGATACGATCCCCTTTAATAATTTTAAAAGGATTCAGTGTAGTGTTATGTAAAATTACTTTAATTTCTCCGGTATAATCTGAATCAATAGTTCCTGGAGAATTTAATACATGAATACCTGATTTAAGTGCTAATCCTGATCGGGATCTTATTTGCATTTCATATCCGATAGGAATATCAAAATGAAGACCCGTCTTTACTGCATAAGTCCCGCCTGGTAAAATTAAAACATCTTCAACCGATTGAATATCAAAACACGCGGCTTCTTCTGAGCCGAATCTCGGCGGATTATTATATTCTGGATTATCAACAGTATAACGTAATTGAAATTGTGACATTTAAATTCCTCCTAATTCCATTCGTCCCAGTCTTCATTGAGAGGGTCATCTTCTTCTAAATCATCTTCCTCGTTGTCGTCGTATTCTTCGTCCTCATCGAAATCATCGTCATATTCATTATCTTCGTCCTCGTCAAGATCATCATCATCATATTCTTGCTCGTCATCGTCTTCAAAAAGATCATCTAAATAATCATCGAAGTCATCTTCAAGAGAAGCGGTACTCATATACGTATCTCCTTTTTAATTATGCAGCATGTTGGCCTGACATTTTTTGTGAAATATATGCGTCGCGAGCTGCGAGCATTTGTGGTGTGATAATTGTAAAATTATCATCCGGCGTTTTAAAATCTTCAGGACAGAATGGATCATTACAAAATGAATATAATCCAACCAGTTGATCTTTAATAAGACCAACTTTATTGTTGCTTCGTCCTGTTGAAGCAGAAATAGTCATTCGCTCTGGTGAAAAATATTTTTCAATTTTATCGGCAAAAGTACCATCGATAAGAGGTATAAAATTAATAACATCTCCATCAAAATCAGCATTCATTAATGAGAGAATGCATAGTGGAAGAGATGCCGTCAAATCTTTCGGATCTTCATTAATACCCATTATTTTAAAACATTGGATAGATCCTAGTGCAATAGTAGGGTTTCGATTTACATACATACGTAAACCACCGCGAGTTCGAGTAATTAATAAATTAATGATATGCATAATTGATGGGTCGTGCATCATGACTAATGTATACCACCGGTCATTTAATTCATTTACCGTAACTCGATATATTTTTCTATAAATATTCATCATGTGAAATTTATAAAATTCGCAAAATGTAGTATACGGTATTTTAATAGCATCGATCTTTACGGTAGAATCGTTTGCAATAATAACATGTCGTGCGCTAAAATTAACTCTACTCCCAAGCACAAATTGTCTTATCGTATGCTTTTTACCATTTATTTTTTCGCGGACAATTTCTGTATCAAGTGCTATCCACTTTTTCTGTAAATCAAATAAAATTTGTAAATTATTATTTGTTTGATCATTATTTTCATTTCTATTAATAAATGATACATGTGCCATCATTTCAGAATAATACGAATTTATGGGGTCATAGTTAAAAGTGGTTCCATTTATTAATACGACTGGGCGAAGCATTAAATTTAATACCGGAATCCTTCTTGAAAATATATTATTACGATTCTTTTTAATAAATTGTATTTCTGTAATACATCTTTTATCACCAAGTGTCTCAAGAATTTCGTCAAATTTTTGTGCAAACATAACAATCCCGATATTCATATACGGGTGTTTTGCCTCAATAACTTCTTCGTATACAATGTTTCCGTTAGCATCAAGTTGGTGGGTATAACCAATAATTTCTTCGAGAACTTTTGGTTTAAATACTTTTTCTAAGAATTTATACATACGCGGAGGAATTAATACATATGGATCTTTAAGTGTCATCCATCCTGTTTTCTCAAGATCGTCGTCTCGAAATTGTACTGGAGTTTTACATCGCGGACAAATAATACCTTCACGAAATTTACCAGATAAATCCCCACATTGGCACCGGTATCGTTTTAATAATTCTTCAGAATCAGAAATGTCTCCACCAAATAAATTTGAATAAATACCTCTTGGATTTCGAATAATTTCTTTTCGAGTAACCGGAATAGGTGTATCTATATCAATACCTAACCCAGATTTCATATCGTTTTGATATTCAGTTTCCATGTTGAAAATTGATAATTGCATTTCTACTCCTTATAACAAGTTACCGTTATGATATATAGCTATATTTATCTTTATTAAAATGGTGTTCATTTAAAAATCAAAAAATACAAGAGCGCTTTTGCGCTCTTGTATAATATTATTGATCTGGCGATTGTGCCTCGTAAATTCCAAGTGGTTGAGAAAGTGCAAAAGTTGTATATCGATTTTGGCAGAATACAAGCTCTTTAACCAAGGTTGTATACAATTTTCTCACTTCGGTAATATTAATAGCGACTTCGGTCGCATTATAATATACAAAGAGTAGCGTGTTTCGAATTCTTCGAGCAATAAGAATAATTTTCGGGAAACTTTCCGATGATGCATTCTGTTGATTAACAACGAATTGATCGTCTCCTGACGCAGATATTGAAAGTGATTTACCTGCTGAGACAATATCGTTCAAAGAAGTTTTAATATTCTTAAAGACGGTATCAAGCATCGGAGGTGTTTTATGCATGTATAATGATGATAATATATCATCATTAAATTCTCCATCATACGAATTATTAAGAACCATTATTTTGGTTCGTTTTGAAAATTCTTCAAATTCAGAATCGGTGCATGAGATATGCTCACTAACGAGCATATTTTTAAATTCATCTTTAAATTGTGTTTCTTTTCCTTTATATCGTTCAAGAGCAACGATAATGCCATTCCAAGAAAGATTTTTTGGTGGTTTTGACAAAGAAGATTTCTTTCGTAAAATAAATACTTTCTTCGGTTTCGATTGTTCTACCGCATCATTAGATTCAGTAGATAATGTGACTGCAGTCTTTTTAGGCATACAATAATACCCTCCATGAATAAAAATAAAATCAATATAGTAACCGGAAATTTCCGGTTACTATATTATGATTACGAATTAAGACGGGACATATCTTCCAGGCTGTTGCTGTTGTCCACTACCTGGAAATGCGCCACCTGCAACACTTGCTCCGTTAGGATACGGCGAATATTGCGGATATGCTCCAGGGATTCCGGCACCACCATATGGCATTCCCATTCCGGGGAACTGTTGTCCTCCGAACTGATTACCATACATCATGTTACCCTGCGGAAATCCGCCGCCGTACATTGGGTTTCCGTACATAGGATACTGTTGTGGCTGACCTTGCTGCGGTTGTCCTTTCTTTCCTTGTTGTTGACCAGGTTTTCCAGGATTTACACCAGGATATGGCTGATTTCCGTATGCAGGGTTTCCGTACATAGGATACTGACCGAATCCGCCGCCTCCGAAAGGTTGTTGACCTCCGAATCCGAATGGACTGGCTCCAAAGCCTCCACCAAATGGTTGCTGACCGAATCCGCCGCCTCCGAAAGGTTGTTGACCTCCGAATCCGAATGGACTGGCTCCAAAGCCTCCACCAAATGGTTGCTGTTGTTGTGCACCAAAAGGAGTTTGGGCTTGTTGCTGTGCCTGCTGTGCGTTTCCGGGTTGCTGTTGTGCTTTTGCTTGATCAGTGGTGTATTTTTCGATTGCTTCTTCAAGAGTCATATTCATACTGATGGCTTGCTGACGATACGTAAATTCTTGCCATATCTGACTTGCCATACTCTCATTGAATACAAGATGAATATCGCCAATATTTAACACTGGTACATATCCTGCTTTCGCTTTGAGATCTTCAAACGTGGCACGATCCTCTGCCGATTGTAACGACTTCGGAAACTTTTCACTTTTAGCAAGCTCGGGATACATCTGCTGAAATGTTTTTGGAGAAAGATAATCGGGATGAAACCGTGACCGAATTCTGGCATCAGGATGAGTATAAGAAATAAGATTATGGAACCGTACTTGTGGATTTTCACCAAACTGACCAAAATTTTGAACGAAGTACGAAGTTAATTGTTTGCGTACGTGCTGCGAGAGTTTACCGATATCAAGATCAAGAGCAATACTATATCCAAGGCGCTTAAACCAAATGATAAAGTATTTCAAGAATCCTTCTGCAATAACTGCACGATTTTCGATGATATCAGTAACATGGACGATTGTTTGTTTTACCCCATTGAATTCAATTTCTTTACAATAATATTTTAATACTGCAAGGAAATGGGTTGTCGGCTGCTGATTAAATCCGCTATTCATACCAAACGCATTGTTTTGTGCACCAAACGGGTTGGAACCGAATCCGCCGCCAAACTGATTTTGTCCACCAAAACCACCTCCGAATCCGCCGCCAAATCCAGCAGCTCCACCGAAAGGAGAACCACCAAATCCAAAACCGAATCCACCAAACTGATTTTGCGATACTGAAATACCTACAGCATCGTGTGCTGGAATTTGTAATGCAGATATTTTATTTGCTGAAATAAATGCTGTGATATCATTTGCCGCTTGTGGATGTGTTTTAGTATCAACGATATTGTAACCAGACATTGGAGAAGTATACTGCTCTTCAGTGAGTCTCATAATATAACCAACATCAGGGAACGCACATTTGCAAATGTGATACGATATTGCATCTTTACAAGCTTCAAAATCATCTTCATAAATAAAGAGTCTACTCTTCTCTTCTTCAGCAGGATTAAATTGTGCCCATGCTTCTTGAGTAAGAATGTGTCCTTCATACGCATAACGATACGGATTCATTGGTAATGTTAATTCTGGAATTTTATAAACTGGTGAATCACGGGATGTAAGTCCTGTAATATAATAAATCTGTGCTTGTCCAAGATGAGCCTCCCATACACCAACACTTGCGTGATATTGTATATTCGATGCTCTCTGTCCAAGTTTTGCACCTATCGAATCAAGTAATACTCCGATGCCTAGTGTTCTAAAAATACTTTCATTGGCACCCAAATTTTGCATAAATTTATCAAAATCAATTACTAATTTTTGGTTAACAGACTGTTGTTGATTTGCATAACCAGTATTCTGATTTCCACCAAATCCAGTATTCCCACTAAATGGAGATGCTCCTGGACGAAAGGCTTGTTGCGATTGTTGAGGACGTGGCTGACCTTGTGATTGAGCCGGATTTGCACCCGGTTGTGCACGAGGAGGCGTTACATGAGGTGCAACTCTTGGAGACGCACCTTGATTTCCACTCGTCTGAGTAGCACCGTTGCTCACAGGTGTATTCTGAGGAGTCTGATTCGGAATAACCGAATCTAAAGGTTGTGAACTCATATTTTAATTTCTCCTATAATAAAATTGACATCTTATACGTTGTCTGAACGATTTTTCATACGGATGTGACACATCCAAAAAGATAGCTCAATCGGAGAGCGCCGATGAGTAGAATATTGATTAATCGCATACTCCGTTATATATGCAAAAAGTGATATCAATGAATTACAACCATACCTCATTATATTTTTATTTAACCGTTATGACATTGTCGCCATGATGTCTGCGTCAATAAGATCATCTTGTGCATCACGCGGTCTTTTTCCCCAGGGTTGTTCATTAGTTCCGTTTTGTATTGATACCGGACGGATTATATTTTCATTAGGTATAGAAATTATATCTACTTGTTTTGTAGATTGAAAGTTTTGAGTTTGTGGTGGAATGTACGGTGCTTGTTCAACAGGCTGATTTATTGGCCATTGTGGTTGTTGAACTGGCTCTTGTAATGCTTGATCTATTTCTTGTGTTACCTGTGGTATTGTTTCTGTAAATACATTTTCATCTTCTAACGAAATATCATTTGGAATAGCATCATCAGGATTAATATCGTCTTCAACAAATTCTTCTGTGAATGATTCTTCGGATGAACTATCATCAACAGGAATCTCACTGTATTCGGCAGCAGTAATTATTTCTGCAATTGATTCTTCGTATTCTTCTTGTGTTTCTTCAACAACGTCTTGAAGAAGTGGATCTGTTTCATATTCAGTATCAACAATTTCGGGATTTACAAAATCTGGAGGTTGTTGTTCCACATCTTGAGGTTGATATGAATTATCATAACCATCAGGATTTATTTGTGGTTCAATATATTCCTCTTCGACAATTGTGTCCTCGATTACTATATCATCATCAAACGAATCTGCAAGCGGAGGAAGAATTGATGTCGTTGTATCTGCAACATTCAAATCATCAAGTGTAATTTCGCTAACTGGAATTTGTGTTGAAGAAAGAATAGACGTTGGTGGAATAACTGTAGCATCATTCTCCACCAAAGATTCTTCTTGAATTATATCACCTGATTGTTGTGTTTCTTCAACGGGTAGTTGATCAGGTATAATTGATTCTGTATCAAGTTGTTGTTCCTGTAATTCAGATTGAATACTAGAATCTGGAATATTTTGATCATTGGTAGACTCAATTATTTTTTGAGGTGTTGTATCCGAAATTATTTTTTGTTCTTGAATAATTTTATCTTTGAGTTCTTGTTCTTGAATTGCGTGTTCAGCAGAATCATCTTTCTTAGGAGTACCTTTGCAATACGGACAATGTGATTCATATCTGTTATCAAATAAATCTTCAGGTTTTGACGAAAATGTTTGACCACAATATTTACAAGTTGTAATAAGTGGGGCATCATAACTACGAAATTTGTATAAATCGTCTTCAGCAAATTCGTATGGAAATTCTTTCCCACTATCTTCGAAAAAGTTATGAAGATTTTCTACAAATCGAGTACCTCCATAATTCAAACCTTCGTTTATTAAAATCGAATTACATCTTGGACAATATGGGAGTTTTAATTGCTCCCCAGAAAATTTATCAATAAAATTATTATTCTCAAAAAGCATAGTCGGTGTTGCGGTAAATCTCGTTGAGCAACATTTGTGTTCAAGTGTTACGGTTCGTTTAGCATCAAGTGATATAAAATTATAAGGTTTATATCCGTAGTGTTCATTGATGGCGCTCATAATTGCATATTCACCAATTAATAACGGAATATATTTCGGATCTTGTTCTTCGAATTCTTCAGGAAGTTTTGATTCGAACACAGGATTGTGTACACCGTGACATTTTGGACAATACCACCCATTTTTGTCGTGCATCATTTCAAGATTTGCAAATGTGCTTGCAAATTTGTAATTACAATTTTTACATTCCCATTCAACCGAATTTGCGTAGCGATTAAGCGCTGCTGCTTCTGTCATAATTTTATACGGATTGAAATTCCAAAGTTTGATAAGTTCCTGCTCAATTTCCGTTTTCGGAATTTGCTCGGATTTTTTGAGTTGCATTGGCAATTCTTGATTTTCAGCCATACGATTTTCCTCCATCGGAAATATGATATATACTTAATTGTTATTCTGAATATCGCGAATGAAAGCCGAAATTGAGGAATAAAATATTTATTTTTGAAAAAACAAAAATTACTTTTGCGTAACAAAACGAATATTTCAAGTATATATTATATATTATAATACTATATATT
>LSQA01000087.1_pt1 | contig 15831 bp, 17 predicted proteins | sample 651271 | NCBI WGS metagenome assembly LSQA01 (sample SAMN04438314, study PRJNA306036) | termite gut metagenome | isolation source: viral DNA filtered from gut of termites from termite colony 3 | host: Coptotermes formosanus | place: USA: New Orleans, Cypress St. | collected 2013-06-21 | reverse complement strand
GAACGGTTGTTTTATAAGAATAAATGCGACCGACTCTATGTGTTATTTAGATCGTAATTTTACTATTAGCAAAGCGGGGACTTTATTTGTAATAGTTAATTCCTCTCCATATTTATACATTCCACCTAACTTTACGATTAATAATAGTGCTCAAACATATCCATTTAGATTTTCGGGTGGTGGGACATATTTTTGAGATGCCGATCATAAATATTAATGAACGAATTAATAATAAATAAAACCCAATGATTAAACATTCCATCCTATTACGAACAATATAAAAATGACGGGATCCGTTTTTGAATTTGTGTCGGTTATAACTCGATCGGTAAAACATATGGGGTCGAGGACTATTTTGTTGACCTATTAGAAAAAGGTGAGCATTGTTGTTGAGTTCGTAATACATGCGAGGAAGCAAAAAAATGTGTGTCGGGGTGAGTTAAAGCATTGGATCGTAAAAAAGTAATCGACAAATATCGAGTCAAGCGAGATGGTATTTATATAAAAGCAAAAAAGCAATGCGACGACAAATTAATGTGTCCGTTTATATATTTATCATCTCCCGACTCGAGCATTCCACAATTTGAAAATGTCCGTGCTTATTGTTGAGACGAATTTATACCATCTAACGAAACCCGAGCATTTACTTTAAAAGATGTAAAAAAAGTGTTAACAAAAATGACAAACCGAACCGCTCGTGGTGGGGATGGTTGATTTGAAGACACCGAGATCCCATTTTTCTTTTTATCAAATCTTAACTCGCTCGAGTCCGATTTTTTAGCAAGTGCGGGGATCGACCTCGACTATGAAAAACTTTATAATAATATCGACCAAATTGAGATCGATAAAGATAAACACCGAGCGGTCATGATATTCCCAACCGAGTGGGACATTCCTCAAATAGCGGGACAAAAAACATATTGAGGAAAGTTTTGAGAAGACCAAGAGTCCATATACCCCATACCACACCCCTCGTTAAAGCGAATATACCCGTTTCGTCCGCTCGATTTTACTTTTTTATATAATATCACCTTCATGGAAAAAGAGGACCAAATATCCGTGTTGTCCTTTATGAAGGACGGGGAGCGGTGATTATATGTTGAAAAAACAAAGCGAGACTTTATAACCGCGATTAACTATTGTTTTTATTATAGCGACGGGAATGCGAACAATGTAATGATAAGACATGAGGATGCGAAGCAATACCTAACCGAGATATTCGAGTGCAAACTTGATCGCGATCACATATGCTACCAATCCCCGTGAGCGAAGGAATTATTAATGGACTTATTAGACGACCTCCAATCGTCAAGTTTAAACGACGATTAAACTATATAGATTATATACATGTATATTTAACATTTTTGTCTATAATAATACCAATAATATAAAAGGAAAAAAAATAAATTATGGGAACAACAACACAAGCAAGCAACCTCGATGTCGTATTAGAAAAAGCGGACGGAACATCCGCTCGTGCGGACTCGGGAACAATTAAACCGACCGATGCGGTTATAACAAGAGTTAATTTAACGGGAACCGTAGTCAACGATTTCTCGATGAAAACTTTATATCAAGAAAGATTAAAAAATGTTACGGACAACCTAAAAGAAGTTTTTGATTTTGTTAATTCATTTGCAACACCTAATCGTTTTATTAACGGAAAATATATCGAAGGTAAAATCCAATACATACCTCGTGGGATCAAATTTAGCGACGAAGCATTTGTCCCATCCGCTTTAAATGTGGGAAGTAAAGATGTAAGTATTAGACGAGATGTTCACAACTTGTGAATACCTACAAAAATGACAATGCCACAAGCAAGGGAAGAGAATATATATGCTAATAGATTAGATTATCGTTTAGATGCTTATGTTCAAAAATTAATCACGGGTCAAGAATTTATAAACGACTCATTTGGAACACTCGCTATTTCGACCGAATTAGTAAGTGCAAACCGAGCTATATTAGGACACGACTATATTGACGATATCGACGGAACGGATGGAAAATTACATGCGGTTGGTCTAAAGGATTTAATCGCTACCGCTTTAAGCGACTCACCTATTTCAATCGATCAAATTAATTTAACAAACGGAAAAGGTCAAAGATATATCCAATATAAGAATTTAGCAAGCGATACGGGTGAAAGCACAACCGAAGCATTGTCACAATTTAGAACATTAATCCGATACATGAAACAAAACAATAATGTATTGTGTCACTATCCGACAATTATTCAAAGTGCGATCAAACCATTAACTATTATCGCAACTATTAGAACAATCGAAAGTATAGAAGCAAAAGATGTGAACTTCTTAAAATCATTAAAAGATGCATTTGGTGTTCAAGTTGTCGCACTACCAAGCACAACATTGGATGCGGAATTTGAAGAAGATGCGAGCGGTTTAAGTATTAAATATGCGGGTTTACTACCATTAATTGGTCCCGACGGAGTTGGTCTACAAGACGGACAATTATTTATTATTGAAAAAGATACAATCGAGAGATTTGAAAACTTAACCGTTGGAAAATTAGAAAATCAATTTCAACAAAACATCACCGTTTCACACTTCATTAATGCAAGTTTAGGTGCGGACTTAACACCCGACAAATCATATGCAATATTTGAAGCACCGATATTATTATCACAATTTGGACTTCCCGTTGTTGATGTGTCTAAACAAATTACAACTTCAAACAAGAAGTTCGTAAAAGAAAATAGCGAGGTTATTGACGAATTACAAGAAAGTGCAAAAGAAAAGATCGCGGTTGCACTTGGAGGTAAATAATGGGACAAAATTATAAATCTAAATTTGACTATGAAGCATGACATGCGGATTTAAAAAGAAAAGAAGAGGAACAAAGACAAAAAGATAGAGCATCCGCACGAGCGATCGGGAAAGATAAAGAATTTGTGAAACATCTCGATGAATTAGACAAAAAATTAAAAGATTTAGGATTTGTTGGAGGTAAATAATGGGACAAAATTATAAATCTAAATTTGACCATGAAGCATGACATGCGGATTTAAAAAGAAAAGAAGAGGAACAAAGACAAAAAGCGGAAAATATAAAGAATTTGTGTAAAGATCTCGAGGAATGAGCCCGAAAAAATAGCACTTGTGTTAGATATTCTTTAGACAAAAAAGGAGATTAAATATGACCGAATTAGAAAATTTAAATAACTATGTAAAAGCATTAGAGGAAAAACTCCTCCAACATGAAAAATGAGATACCGAAGAGCACCAAGCAATCCGTGAGGAAATTAAATGGATCGTTGGTAAATTAAACGAAATAGGTGGAATGCAAGATGTGGTTGAACCCGAGAAGTTCGATCCATCCGCTACCGCTTCAAACGAAGGAGTAGTTGCTTAATGAATATAGCGGAACTTGTCACAAGCATTGTCGCATTCGTAAGTGCAATAGGAGCGGTGTTTGTTGCTATATTTAAAGACAAGTTTTCAAGTAAAAAGGAATTAATTAAATCCGAAGCAAAACTTGATGCAATTAAATCGTTAGCACGATCGCACACAATTGAACCCGAAAAAATAGCAACACTTGTGTTAGATATTATCGACGAGGATGGGAGCAAGAAATAATGGGACTAAAAGATATAGTAAGCAATTACGGATCAAACTATGCAAAAACGATTATGTAAAATATGCACAATTAACAAATGCACACACGGGTTTATCAAACGAGCAATGAGACCAAGAGGAAAATGGGAGATAATATATGTTTAAAAACGATGTCGAATTTAGAATAAATAACGGGACACTTCAATATTATGATAAAGATAATAAAAAGTGAGTTAATGTAAATGGTGGAATATCGAATAAAGCGGATCTATTAACCACAACAAATAGTGTCGGTGTTGGACATGCAAACGGAAGTGCTATCGATGGTGGTTTTAGCATTGTCGACACGGGAACCGAATTAAAAGCAATCGGAACTTTAAACGGAAAAAACATCGAGTTGGAAAAAACAATATATAAAGATTTATCATCTCACATTGCAATCCAACTAAATGCAAACTTCCAAGCATCACATAATTGAAACCAATATGGACGAGTAAATGAAATTACGGGTTACGGAATAGCGGTCGGTGATTTCACAATTACAATGGGTGGTGCAAATCCATCCATACTATTCACGAGCGACATCGATTGTTGAGGAAGTGCTCACTTCGCAGTGGGACAATTATTCTCTATGCAAGTCGATGGTGGTGGATCGATAATGGGAATGACACTCCAAGCAACCGATCCACGAACATGTAAATTACAAGGTGGAATGTATAAATATGGAGAGGAATTAACTATTACAAATAAAGTCCCCGCTTTGCTAATAGTAAAATTACGATCTAAATAACACATAGAGTCGGTCGCATTTATTCTTATAAAACAACCGTTCGCGGATGCTTGTTGTGTTAGATTTATGGTTGCTTCGTCAGGGAGATAAATATAATAAGATGAACCCGAAGTTGATCCCGTTGGTATTGTCACTAATGTTTGTGTGTTGTAAAATATGTTAGAGTCGGGATTGATTAATAGATCATATGAACCTTGTGTCGATATTGTTGGTGTTGTAAATGGTAGTTGTCCCTCCGCGATTAAAGTGTTAGTTGTTCGATTATATAATTGTGCATAATTAGGTTTTGCGGGGAATTCTTTTTTTGTTATTGTCATTGTTATTGTTCCTTTGTATTTATTATTATTTTCCGATGGTGATATTATAACCGATGTTTCCGACACATCAAATATAAATCCGCTTAATCAAAAAGCATCTCAACCCTCACTCGGTATAATCGGATTTAATTCTTGTATTTTTTCTTTTATTCTTTTTTCACTTGGTGGATATGGTGAAGTGAACGAACCGAGATCCGTAATTGTTAAAATGGTTGATAGTTCTATTAAATGGGTGTAGGTTAAATAAATAAATCGGGTTCCTCTTAATATTTGCGAGTCGTCTTTTGCGGTTAGTTTAATGGTATATATTCCGCTTTTTGTTGGTGGTGTAAAATCATTATCGACATCTTGTCAAAATCGATCTCACCCGAATGTAGGTGGGTTATTTATTTTTTCTATTGCGGTTTTTATATCGTCAAATGTTATCGGATCGTGTTCACGATTATTTAATTTGATATTGTAATTACTTAACAATTTACGAACCGATAATTTAGGATGGTCGAAGTTTGGAACCGACAATTCCACATTATATTTTCATTGACTTTGCGGAGTGATATTCCATCCGCTTTCTAAAATTACACCGCTCCCGATATAAGTTAAAAAGTCGATAGCATAAGCATCCGAATTAAATAATCACTTGTCGGGTAGTTCCGCTCGTAATTCTTTTATTCACTCGTTAATATTGTAATTTGGATTTACTTTGATCACATTAAATAAAGCACGATTTTTATAAGCACTATAACCACCTTGATCCTCGTAATATATCATGTTGACCTTCATTCCGTTTGCTCATGTTTCCTCTAACTTTCGTCGTAGTTCAAAATATGGTGCATGGTATAAAAATGTTCTAAATAATTTAGGTTTACCTTTATCGTCGAGAGGAACAACCGAATAAGATCCTATATACGGAGTGGTGACACCTTGTGCGGGTTGCGATAGTTGATTACTAAATGTTGAAGCGAATGCTCGGTTTTGTTTTGCGACATTATATTCTTGTGTCAACACCGTTCTCGACATTTCAACTGCATAATCGTTTGCATGTTTGACCGTATTAGCAACGAGACGAGTCGCACTCGCACCAACTTTTGCGTACGACACGGGATTATATCATTGTCCGTCACCCGCTTCACTTAAAGCATCCGCGACATCATTTGCGACTTGGGTCGCATAGTTCACGGTTTGTTGTTCCACATCCATTATGTAGTTTTGCTTTTGTAATTTTTGATCCGCATTTTTATTTGCGGTTCCCATTCAAGCGGAGGTTGGACCTTGAGCGAAAAGTGTCGCACTTGCACTTCCGAATATATTAATTTCTCATGGGTTTGTAAATCGCTTATTAGTAGCGGTGTTATTGTAATCGACATTTTTTTCGTTTGTATTAATTCCGAAGTTATAAATAATGGTCTCACCATAGTTAAATGCGACACGACAATTAATATCGAAATTCTCGAGGATCGCTTCGTAGTCTTGTGAAAACTTAAAATCACCGAACGATCAAGTTATCTCATAACTATCGTCCAACTTAATGCTTTCATAAAAATATTTAGGTTGACAACATATTAAAGAATTGTGCTCGTCCCGTTCGTAGTCGTAGGTTTCTAAAAAACGAAATAAACGAGAACCTATCGAGTCGCGATATGTTCCTAATTGAGTCACTTCAAAATGTCTCAAAATAAAATCAATACCGAGTGTCGAGTCAATCGCTAAACAATCAACATCCATTATATCGTAATTTTTTGGATCGGTTGGATCTCCGTCGTTTATTCTATAATGGATTTTACGAGTTAAAAATTCAACCTTGTCGCTATCGTCTCCGTATTGATTAAAAGCACAACCGATCACAACACTTGGTGGTAGCATTGTGGTGTAAGCTTTCATAAAAGCGGGACCGAGTGGGTTGATGTCCGAGAAGTCGGATGGGTCTCAATTGGTGGTGTCGATGCTATAACCTAAATCGATTTTTTGGAATGCTTCGATCATTTTTGGTGAGGTGATAGGTATATATAACAACTTATTATTTCCTTGATTGATTGAATATGGAACTTTCCAAGTCGTTGTTCCTTCTTCTTGTGTAATTTGGATTACTTTTGTTAAAGCGGTTGAATTACATAATATGACCATATATGTATTATTTTTAGTCAAGACATCATATTGATCTCACATGTCGCTAATATTATTTATATCTCGTAATTCCTCCGCATTGGTATATCACGACTCCTCTTTAATTGGTGGTATTGCTTGGTCTACAAAATAATAAAATCACGGACATGCTCAAAAATCAACCATAACACTATCGTATGGGTCACCTTTGATATATTGCATTTCGTCCTCGAACTTTGTAATGAAGTGTGTCGCTAATTTTTTATCGTAAGCAATCTTATGAAAAATAGCGAATCTTGTCATTCAATCGTCGCATAGATATGTAACCGAATAATTAGGTTGTAAATTATTAAGTGTAGCAACCTTTAATCGATAAAAATATAAAATATTATCGTCGTCAACGACAACTTTAATATATACGGGTAGGTTTTCATTACTATCACCATTAATCGAGAGAGTTGACATGTCGGGGGATATAGTTATAGATCCTCACTTATCGGGTCATTCTTTAAAGTCCATAACCTCGACTAATTCGTTAGGTTGCTTATCGACACCTCTTTGAATACCGATCTCGTTATGTAGTTGGTAGCACCATCACGGATCAAAATTGTCCGCATAATAGTAATGAACTTTTTTTATATCACTCATTAACACACCTCGAATTTACGACAAAATAAATAAAAATCGTTAAGTAATAAATCTAAATAATAAACGACATCTTTCAAAAACACACTTTGTTGTTGTTTGATCGCTTGTCAATTAATAGTCATACGATCCGCATTCACTCGGTTCATTAGGTCCCTCGCTTGGTTTCCTTTTCCCGTAAATTCAAATGGGGTGTTGCTTGTTAGTTCGTGTGCTATTCCCTCGTTTTCATTTCCAAAACACAATAAATTCTCTCGCGATAATAAAAGTGCTTCTAATCGTTGGTTAATCGATGTTGATAAAATAGGAACTCAATCCACCTCGTCACCTAATAGTTCCAACTCACTTCATTGACCGACATAGGTATATATTCAATATAACACTTGTAAAACCGCTTCTTTTAATTCGTCAAAGTTGGACTCGTAATGTGCGATAAAAATATCTTTATTATAAAGTTTAAAACCATCCGTTAAATCGGGGTTTTGTTTTTCCGCTTCTATTAATAATAAAAGTGCTTCTCGTAATTTCATTAAGCACCCTCCTTCTTTTCACTTGTTGTAGGATTGTCTTTCACCGCATTATCGTTTCCCTCTTGGTCTTTTGGTTCGTTGTCCTCGAGTTCTTTTTCCATTTTATTTTCTTCGATAGTTATCGGACAACCTATCGCGATTAATTTCTTGCATGTTATTTTCATACGATCCATTAAATTTCGTGCGATAAACTCGCTATTGGAAGCATATGTGTTAGCATCCGCATTTAGTCGTTGCTCACCACTTGCATTTTGAATTGGTCGTCCAAATGCATTACATAATAATTCCCATTTTTTGTCAATGAATAATCTTAAAGCGTCGTAGTATTTATCTATTCCTTCGGGGATTAACCATTTTATTTTATCAAACAATAATTGGAGTTGTTGATTTTTTAATTGTGGAGCATCGTATTCGTCGAACTCGAAAATATCGGGGTCGGTTAAGTAATTCATTACTTGACCCTTTTGTAGCGGGTTATTAATATTAATTACGGGGATCAAGTTTGCGAACGACATGTTTTTGTCTAATTGTCGTGTGAATAATAAATATACCGCTAAATATGGGATTGCTTTAACATAGAACCCGATCGAGTCTCACCATAGTCGTGCAACCACACACTCCTCGTTCAATTTAAATAATTGTGTTTTTTCTTTTGGATCGTCAAACTTAACATTTCCGTTGCTAATACTAAAACCACCATGTGTTATTTTGTCAAAACAAATCTCGCATGTGTTGGTTTCTAAATCCAACTTGACAACTCGTCCCGTTTTTCATCGACCATTTTTTAATTTACAAAAAGCAACATTGTCTCATAAAAAAGCATTCCGTTTAAATAGTTCAAACTCGTCATAAAACTCGGGATCGCTTGACTCGTTTGCTTTTATAAAAAAATATGAACATCACCAATCCGCGAACCTTTGTGCTTCAAATCAATAGGATTGTGTAAAAAAGTTTTCTTGTGGTAGGATATACTTTCAACATCGTTTTATTTTTGGTTCTAATTTTTTTATGATATCGGTTGCATCTTTATCGACCCCATACATAGCGACAACACGATCCGCATATACTTTTTGTTGTTGTGCATATTGGTAAGCGGTATATCACTTTTCGTTATCGTCTTCTTTTAGTTCTTTTATTTGAGCGACCGCTTCGTTCAATTGTTTAATTATTTCCGATTTTCTCATATATAAGCATTATACTATTTTTTTTACTTTTCGTGGATCGATTTCAAAATGTAAAAATTGCATTTTTTCGAGTGTTTTCTTTCAATAGGTTATCGGTTGCTTTCTAAATAATTTTATTTGAGTTTCTAAAAAGCGGTCGGTCGGTTCGTCCCCGTTATTTTCTCGCATGTATTTTCAATATAGCATTTGCTTTAGGTGAGCGACTTTTTCAATTAGCGATCGTCCGTTTGGTTCCTCTAATTTTAATAAACCGATAGACTTAATAAATAGTCGTGTTTTTTTACTTTTGGTCTTAAAACAATAATCTCATTGACCCGCTAATTTTCCGACTTCGTATGGACGCATGTAGTAGGTGAATGCACTCGATAATTTTACGAGAACACTATCGGTAGCACTATAAACTCAATCGTGACCACATGCTTTTATTTGTAATATTTTCCGCATAACTTTTAATCGACATAAAGCACACACCACTATAAAAATAGGACTATAAATATTTACTCGCTTATTGTTTAAAGCGGTATAACCGACGAGTGCACTAAACAACTCTTTATTTTCTTTGTTCTTAAAATCGTCCATTACTTTATTAAACACACTATCGTAGTGCATAGGTTCCGCTCGCATATAGCGACATTCAATATCTAACTCCTCGATGTCATAAACCGATTTATAAAATTCTAACTCTTGATCTATTAAATACAATCAACCCTCACCATTCTCGGGATAGTTAATAGTTCCGTCTTTATGTCGCACCCATAACATGTTAGGAACGAATTTTAATCGTTTGGTTCAACGACAATATACTTTTTTAAATGTAATAATATCTCCGTCGATATCTTTTATATTTTTTTCAAGTGATCCATATGGTATTTTTCCTTTACCTAATATCGAGATGTAGGTTTTGTGAATATCAAACATCTCAAAATTACCGCTTACGATTTTATCTTTATATTCCTCGTTCATAGCGATAAACCCCCCTCGTATAAATGGTTTTAGTCATGTCGCATCCTCTTTTGTTAGGTGTGAATTATCTCGCTTTAATATAGGTGATAAGTATTTTATAAAACCTTCTTGTGCGGTTATTTCGTATTGTCGTGGTTTTATTTTTTTTCGTTTAGAAACAAACACCATATTATCGTGGAGATATATCACCATTCAAATTCATAAATCAATCCATATCACCGAATTCTAAATGGAACGATTGTGTTTTTTTAGATCGTCATCTTTTTGTTTTTTTAGATTTCCATCAATAGTCACCACGAGATATATTCATGACCCCATATTTAAAACCCGTTTTTGATATTCCTTTTTTTAGTTCTTTTTCCGCACGAGCAACCTCTTGATTTAGAAATTGTCTAATCGCTTTTTTAAACCCACGATTTTTGGAAGCGATTTTATATATTTGCTTCATTTGTTTTTGGTTTAATGGTTTAGATAAACCCGCTCGCTTTAGATTTACATTTTTTTTAGTTCTTTTTTTATTATTAGATGAACTCCACGATTTTTTTAAAGACTCGTTATATTCTTTTCTAAATTTATCTTGTTTTTTCATGTCCGACTCCTTCTATATTTGCTTTGGTTACTTTTAGCATTAAATTAAATGCTTCACACATAGTTAGTGGTTCGTTTAGTTGACGACTTAATTCAACACGAATATTTTCAAATTCCTTTATATCGTCCTCTCAAACATTAATCATTTTATATTTTGTCATGTTACACCTCCTCGTAGATATACTCGATCCCTTCACCCGTGAAGTTTTGAGCGACACCTATATCATACATGGATTTAATTTGTTCCCACGATATTATTGTCCTTCGTTCTTTAGGTAGTTCAACTTTTTGTGCGAGCACCGTGAACGAACTTTTAGGTTTTGGTTCGTCGGTTTTCTTTTCAACCTTTGACGGATCGTATTTTTTCTTTTCTACCGATATATATTTCTCGTAATCGGTTAGTGACAAAAAGAAACACCCGTTTTTTTGTTTAACTCAAAACTTTGGTGCATGTATTATTTTACCTTCGAGGTTTTTTTCATACCTTCCAACGAATACAATTATACCTTTTGGTGTTCTATAAACATATTTAGGACTTGCGTCCTCGTCGGGTGTTCACTCGATGTCCATTACTTTTATGTTGTTTCTATTAGTTCAATATTTTATTTTCATAATTTTACTCCCATTTATTTTCTTGTCAATCTTTACATCAACCCATTACATAACCACCACCGAAGTAGCGGTCGTCATAAGCGACGATATTATTATAAACGAAATCGGGGTGCATAGTTAAATATGTGCAAATATCGGTCGATCCTAATATTCCATAATTATGTCGTCTCGTGTATTCATTTAATTCCGACACTTTGTCGCGGTGTTTGGTTTTGTTGGACTTCAACTTTAAATATGATATTTGAGGTTTTAAATCTCACTTGTGTAGCATCAAACATGTTTTTACAACTTTACCGCTAATATACTTAATATCACCTATAAATATTTTTGACCACTTCATTTGTGGATCGGACGAGCATAAGTTTTGTCCGCTATTAAAAAGCATAGCTTTCATACCACACCTCTCAAATGTTTTTAATATAGGTCGCATGAGAGAAAATGGTGGGTTGTCAAATACCTCCCAACCCTTGAGCATTAAATCAACAATTCAAAACTCGTCGATATTGAAGAAGTCCCACGATAAATCATTACCGAATAAGTCGACACACTTGTGACCGAACATGTCCCATACATCCGAATTAATAATAACCTCGTTATACTTTTTTAATTCTTGGTATATGGGTGAGGACTTGTTGCTTGTGAATGGTAGTCACAACTTTTTACCTTTTAGGTTAAAGTGTTCTACCAACTCCTCCACTAAATAAGCGGGTGTGTAGTGTTCGTCACCCGATCGTAATTTTTTTACCGCATTCATTATTCTACCTCCATTATGAATTGTCGTGCTTCTAAATCTAAATGGTATGTTGTCTCTTTGTAAATCTTTTTTATTAAATGCTTGATTGCTTTTCTTTGTGTTTTGAAAAATAAATAATTATCACCATTTCATAATCGAAACTTCATCCCATGTCGAAATTGATCGCTCTCTTCGAGTGTATAATCTTTACCTTCAAATTTGAACTTCATTATTATCATTAGAATCCTCAACCTTCTATAACCTCGACTTTTTGAGGTTTTCAAAATTTAGCGGGTTTTCCGATTTTTTTCCAATATTCAATATTTGCTTTTGTCTTTGGTGGTGGTATGATTATATATTTTTTCATTATTCAATCTCCTCTTCTAAACTATCAACATAATTTTTTATTTCATCTTTATAAATTTCGTGTGCCTCTTGGAAGTCACAACAAGCAAATCATGTGTCGCTATTTCAAACCCTATAACTCCCACGAACTATTTCTAAAATAAACTCTCTATTGTTAATTTTTGTTATGTATTTCATTATATTTTACCCTTTATTATTTTTCCGTTAATTTCGATTGTTATTTAATTCTTTACATCGCATGCTTGTTCCTCGATCAAAAATTGCTCTTGAAAATTGAATGTTGGATCGTTGTCGTTGAATATACCGACCATTGCTCCTTTATAGTAAAGCAATATATTTCCACAATCCGTTCTTTTATAATCGTCGAATAATACACATATCGACATCCAACTTTTATCGTTTTCGCGGATGGTGAAGTAGTAGTCGCTTGTTATGATGTTCTTGGTGATTTCGTATTTCATATAATAACTCCTCTCTTTATCAACTTTGGATTCAACTTGGTCTTTTTTTTGTAATTAGTAGTTTTTTCATATTATTTTACCTCCTCAAAATCTCAATTTTCTCAATCAACATCGTCGTAACTATTATCGAGTTTATTTTCGCTATCGGTGATGTTTATTCAATACTCACCCATATTATTTTCGCTCTCGCATCTTCTTCAAATTCCGCATCCAATGTTGTGCTTGGTAGTGCGACAACTTGAACACCAAATGCATCTTTTAATGATTTTAAGAAGTTCACATCTTTTGCTTCTATACTTTCGATTGTTCTAATAGTTGCGATAATAGTTAATGGTTTGATCGCACTTTGAATAATTGTCGGATAGTGACACAATACATTATTGTTTTGTTTCATGTATCGGATTAATGTTCTAAATTGTGACAATGCTTCGGTTGTGCTTTCACCCGTATCGCTTGCTAAATTCTTATATTGGATATATCTTTGACCTTTTCCGTTTGTTAAATTAATTTGATCGATTGAAATAGGTGAGTCGCTTAAAGCGGTAGCGATTAAATCCTTTAGACCAACCGCATGTAATTTTCCATCCGTTCCGTCGATATCGTCAATATAGTCGTGTCCTAATATAGCTCGGTTTGCACTTACTAATTCGGTCGAAATAGCGAGTGTTCCAAATGAGTCGTTTATAAATTCTTGACCCGTGATTAATTTTTGAACATAAGCATCTAAACGATAATCTAATCTATTAGCATATATATTCTCTTCCCTTGCTTGTGGCATTGTCATTTTTGTAGGTATTCACAAGTTGTGAACATCTCGTCTAATACTTACATCTTTACTTCCCACATTTAAAGCGGATGGGACAAATGCTTCGTCGCTAAATTTGATCCCACGAGGTATGTATTGGATTTTACCTTCGATATATTTTCCGTTAATAAAACGATTAGGTGTTGCAAATGAATTAACAAAATCAAAAACTTCTTTTAGGTTGTCCGTAACATTTTTTAATCTTTCTTGATATAAAGTTTTCATCGAGAAATCGTTGACTACGGTTCCCGTTAAATTAACTCTTGTTATAACCGCATCGGTCGGTTTAATTGTTCCCGAGTCCGCACGAGCGGATGTTCCGTCCGCTTTTTCTAATACGACATCGAGGTTGCTTGCTTGTGTTGTTGTTCCCATAATTTATTTTTTTTCCTTTTATATTATTGGTATTATTATAGACAAAAATGTTAAATATACATGTATATAATCTATATAGTTTAATCGTCGTTTAAACTTGACGATTGGAGGTCGTCTAATAAGTCCATTAATAATTCCTTCGCTCACGGGGATTGGTAGCATATGTGATCGCGATCAAGTTTGCACTCGAATATCTCGGTTAGGTATTGCTTCGCATCCTCATGTCTTATCATTACATTGTTCGCATTCCCGTCGCTATAATAAAAACAATAGTTAATCGCGGTTATAAAGTCTCGCTTTGTTTTTTCAACATATAATCACCGCTCCCCGTCCTTCATAAAGGACAACACGGATATTTGGTCCTCTTTTTCCATGAAGGTGATATTATATAAAAAAGTAAAATCGAGCGGACGAAACGGGTATATTCGCTTTAACGAGGGGTGTGGTATGGGGTATATGGACTCTTGGTCTTCTCAAAACTTTCCTCAATATGTTTTTTGTCCCGCTATTTGAGGAATGTCCCACTCGGTTGGGAATATCATGACCGCTCGGTGTTTATCTTTATCGATCTCAATTTGGTCGATATTATTATAAAGTTTTTCATAGTCGAGGTCGATCCCCGCACTTGCTAAAAAATCGGACTCGAGCGAGTTAAGATTTGATAAAAAGAAAAATGGGATCTCGGTGTCTTCAAATCAACCATCCCCACCACGAGCGGTTCGGTTTGTCATTTTTGTTAACACTTTTTTTACATCTTTTAAAGTAAATGCTCGGGTTTCGTTAGATGGTATAAATTCGTCTCAACAATAAGCACGGACATTTTCAAATTGTGGAATGCTCGAGTCGGGAGATGATAAATATATAAACGGACACATTAATTTGTCGTCGCATTGCTTTTTTGCTTTTATATAAATACCATCTCGCTTGACTCGATATTTGTCGATTACTTTTTTACGATCCAATGCTTTAACTCACCCCGACACACATTTTTTTGCTTCCTCGCATGTATTACGAACTCAACAACAATGCTCACCTTTTTCTAATAGGTCAACAAAATAGTCCTCGACCCCATATGTTTTACCGATCGAGTTATAACCGACACAAATTCAAAAACGGATCCCGTCATTTTTATATTGTTCGTAATAGGATGGAATGTTTAATCATTGGGTTTTATTTATTATTAATTCGTTCATTAATATTTATGATCGGCATCTCAAAAATATGTCCCACCACCCGAAAATCTAAATGGATATGTTTGAGCACTATTATTAATCGTAAAGTTAGGTGGAATGTATAAATATGGAGAGGAATTAACTATTACAAATAAAGTCCCCGCTTTGCTAATAGTAAAATTACGATCTAAATAACACATAGAGTCGGTCGCATTTATTCTTATAAAACAACCGTTCGCGGATGCTTGTTGTGTTAGATTTATGGTTGCTTCGTCAGGGAGATAAATATAATAAGATGAACCCGAAGTTGATCCCGTTGGTATTGTCACTAATGTTTGTGTGTTGTAAAATATGTTAGAGTCGGGATTGATTAATAGATCATATGAACCTTGTGTCGATATTGTTGGTGTTGTAAATGGTAGTTGTCCCTCCGCGATTAAAGTGTTAGTTGTTCGATTATATAATTGTGCATAATTAGGTTTTGCGGGGAATTCTTTTTTTGTTATTGTCATTGTTATTGTTCCTTTGTATTTATTATTATTTTCCGATGGTGATATTATAACCGATGTTTCCGACACATCAAATATAAATCCGCTTAATCAAAAAGCAT
>LSQA01000086.1_pt1 | contig 15867 bp, 18 predicted proteins | sample 651271 | NCBI WGS metagenome assembly LSQA01 (sample SAMN04438314, study PRJNA306036) | termite gut metagenome | isolation source: viral DNA filtered from gut of termites from termite colony 3 | host: Coptotermes formosanus | place: USA: New Orleans, Cypress St. | collected 2013-06-21 | reverse complement strand
GCTGCTGCCTTACCATCAATTGCCGCTTGCAAACCAGTTGTGTCCGCAATAGCATGAGCATGTGCAAAGTCAGTCACATCTGCCTTTACATGAGTATGCGATGCTGCTGCCTTACCATCAATTGCCGCTTGCAAACCAGTTGTGTCCGCAATAGCATGAGCATGTGCAAAGTCAGTCACATCTGCCTTTACATGAGTATGCGATGCTGCTGCCTTACCATCAATTGCCGTTTGCAAACCAGTTGTGTCCGCAATAGCATGCGTATGTGCAAAATCAGTCACATCTGCCTTCACATGAGTATGCGATGCTGCTGCCTTGCCATCAATTGCTGTTTGCAAAGCCGCAGCGGCTGTGGCAGCGCCATTCAATGCGGCAAGCATGGTGGGCGTCATAATGCCGTTAGTGCCGCTGTTGACCACCTGCAATTCAATGCCAGTATCAGAAGTAGCGCCTGTTTTGAGGTTCTTTTTATTGAGCCGTAATTGCAGTTGCTTGCCATTGAGCGTATGCTGCGAAATGGTTACTCCCACAGCAACGTCCATCTTACTCTCCAGCGCAGTGTCGGCATTTGTGCGGGCAGTGGTTTCTCCATCAATTGCCGTCTGCAAAGCCGCATCAGCGCTATCCACTTCTGTTTTGGTGTAATAATCCGACAGGTCGGGTTGGTTGGCAGTCCCGCCTGCCCCTCTAAAAGCCACGCCAATGACCGCATTCAATGCTTCTACCACTTCCTGCGCCGAGTTATACACCACGCCATCCAACCTTATCTGGTCGTACCGCTCTTTGTAGAAGGTTTGGTTGTTGACTTTTGAACGTATTTCAACCATATCCTCCAACTCCGAGCGCGCATCAAACAGGGCAGCGCAAACCAGCGTCTTGCCATTGTGGGTAATGGTTAGCGTCATGCCATCGGCGCTGGGAACTATATTCAAATTTGCAGGTTGTGCCATGTCCTTACTCTTTTAATGGTTTCTTGTGTTTCTTTAACACTTCGTCGGGTACAAACGGCTCGTCGAATGCTATGTTGGGCATGTCCACTGCCATTTGCGTGTCCGACAGCCCTTCGTTTGCCTCCATGCGCTGCACTATGGCATCGGTGGATGGCACGGCATGGCGCATATGCTCGGGGGCAGCCGTCATGTCTGCTGCATAGTCGGGAACATGGATTTTGACAGCGCCGCATTTGAAATACGCTGATGCTTCTATGGCGTTTTGCAGTTCCTCATCGCTGGTGGATAAGGAACTGCCGCGCCCGCTGCCGTTGCTGGAAAACTCTACCGCGCGCTGCGTGCCGTCCGAGAACGTCACAAAGAACGACAGGGCAGAGAATGTGCATACATACTTTTTCATGGTTCGGTTCATTAAAGGTTAAAAACGCAATGCGTCTGTGGAAAGTACACCACTGGCGTGGACACTTCGTTGGTGAGTACGCTAAAGCCGTTGATACCTGTTGCCTTGCGCTCTTTGATGGTCTTATCTTCGGTGCGCAGGGGTATGAAGTCGGCTTGTCCAATGTGGTCGGGGTCTATGACTACTGCCGTGTTGGACAATCCCGCTTCGTCGAGTATGCGGTAGCGTTTGCACAAGAGGCGATAGCCCAGCACGCTGACTTCGTCCCAGTTCATGTCCAATGCTGTGACTCTGCTGCTTGCCTCGCGGGTGCGCTTCACGCGGCTTTCGGTGTAAGTATTTAGTTTGCGCAGAAACTCTCTGCCTGCCAGCAGAAACTTGGTGTCGCTGCTATCCTGCGCCCTGAAACACTGGTCAAAGAAAAGTTGATAGTCGTCCTCCGACCATACGGCAGGCGTGACATACCTTGATATGTCAAAGTTTGCCAGCCCTATGCACAACTGCTTGTCGTTGTTGGCAAGGTCGTCGGCTATCTTCCTGCCGCTGCCCAGCAGATACGACACTTCTTTGCGTATCTTAAAGCGCAATAGCGACTGCCTGCGGCAGTTGCGCATGCCCCACTTGGCTTCCTTGAGTGTGCGCTCTTGATGCTCGCTCATAAACGCTTCGCCCATGAAGTTCTGCATATAGTTGGTGGACTTGACAGGCACGACGGTCTTGCCATCGCCGCTCCAGTCCAGCGCGCTCTTTGCCACGCCAGCCATGATGACGGGCGTGTCGGCAGTTAGCGTGATGTCGGTTGTGCCGCCGCCCGCCGCAGGCGCATTGGTGAGTTTCACCTCCAAGCCAGCCATTGACACATTCTGCACAAACAACTCCAACTTATTGCCGTTGTAGCCCAGTTGGTCAGAATTGACATATATCACCTGATGCTTCTCGTAATAGTCGGGGTTCTCCACCTGCAATAAGAATGCAGGCACTGCGCCGCCTGCGGCGGCTGGCAGCGTGATGGTGGCATCGGCAGTTATCTTGTCTGCCAACGGAATGTGTCCTTCTGTGTACCACTCGTAGGTCTCGGCGCTGCGGCTGCGCACGCGTTTGGCATGCGTGCCGAAAATGGTTTGCAGCAAAAACTGCTCCTGCCGCGTGAGGTGAACCTCTGCCTCCACATCGCTCATGTTAAGCGTGGCGGCTACTTCTTTGATTTTGTCGGGGGTGGGATAGCCCGTCACAATGGGAATGTTTGTTGCCATTTCTTTTTATATGATAAAGTAAAAAATGCTGATGAACCATGTCTAATCGTACATGTAGTCGGGCAGTTTGGTGTCGCCGCGCGGCTCAATGTACTCGTCTTCGTCCTCTTCTGGGGCGGGCTGCCGCTTGGATTTTGCTGCTGCCTGCGCTTTGGTCTTCTCGCGCGTGGCGTAGCCCTTTTGCTCGGCTGCTGCCACGTCAGTGTCGTAGGACAGCATGCGAAATAGCATGTCCAACTCCTTGTCGGTGAGGTTAAAGTCCAGCAGCGCCGATGCCACTGCTGCCAGCGTGCGGTCAAACTCTTCCAACTGCTCCTGCGTGATGCCGCGCCGCTTGCCCCATGATTGGATTTGCGCCTCCAATCCTTCGGCGCGCTTGCGCAATGCCGCCTCCGACTCTGCCTTGGCGGTCTGCTCTGCCTTGCGCGACTCTCTGATTTGAACCACGTCCTTGTCATTGGCTTCGTCCAGATATTGCTGATACTCATCGCCACTGCCAAAACGCGCCGCAAATGCCGCCTGCGGCGGCTTGTCGCCCATAAACACTTCTCCCAGTTCGGGATACTCCTTTATTACTTCCAGCATATTCTCCACGCTCGCCGTTGCCTGCGCATCATGCTCCATGAGAAACTCTATGCGCTGGTCATCGCTGCGAAACTCATTGTCAGGATTTATGCTGTCTACATACTCCTGCAAGGTCATGCCTTCTGTAATGCTGGCGGGCTGCTCCTGCTGCGCCGCCTGTTGTGCTGCTTGTGCCATGTCTGTGTGTTTTGTAAAAAAAACAAAGGTACTACCCAAATGCACAATTATTCGGTACAATTTGTACCAAAGTTGCGGCGGCTTTTTACGAACTTTGTTTTTTACATTCTTACAACACAGATATGGTCTTCGGTTTAATATCGGCAGGAATTGGGCTACTATCGCTGGGCGCTGGTATATGGCGCAGTATATCCGCTAAAAAAGAAGCGGAAGCGGCGCAGCGCAAGTATGAGCAGCAGGAGCGTGAGCGCCTTGCCGCCGAGAATGCGCGCATACAAAAAGAGAAGGAAGAGGAAAAGGCGCGTCTTACCAGCGAGCAGAACGAGATAAAGGCGCAGTATGAGAAGGATTATTACGCCAACGCTTTGGACAGCGTGGAGTCGCAGGCAGCGCTGACCACTGCCCGCGAGGACATTGCAGAGGAAAATGCAAAGGCAGACAGCACGGCGGCAATCATGGGCGGCACTGACGAGGCAAAGTTGGCGCAGCGTGCTAATTCGGGCAAGCAAATGGCACAACTAACCAGAAGTTTGGCGGCACAGGGAACAGAAAACAAGCGGGCGGCAGCATCGCAGTATTGGAACAACAAAAACGCTAACAGCCAGCAGCAGAGCGCCACCAACGCCCGCTACTCATCAGCGCTGTCGGGGCTGTCGGCGCAATACGGACAAATGCACTCGCAGATACTGGGCGCAAAAAATCAAATGGCGCAGTCAGAAATGAACAACGCCGAGCAAATGATGAAGAACGGCACAAGTTCAATGTCTTCTGCCTTCGCAGGAATGAAATAGGGCAAGGACTTTTGGCTGCAATAGAAGGGATACTAACCATGTAATTTATTGTATCATGACAAGAAACACCTTGATATCAGAAGTGATAAAATACATTGACGAGTTGCTGCCATCGGCAGTTCCCGCCAGTTCCGTTGCTTTCATTGATGCCAGCAATTCTACTCGTCCTGCGGCAGCGTACATTGATGCATGCCTTGACCAAGCAATCAACGATGTATTAAAAGTATGCAGCACCAGATACATCACTTTAATAAACAGCATTAGCGTAGATTGCGCAAATGGCAATGTTGCGCTGCCTTCTGCTTTGCTGCGCATAATCTCATTGCGCACGGACGACCGCACAATTAGCATAGTCCCCGAAGGCAGCCAACTGCACAAGTACCAATCCTATCCGCACATAGCCGCAACAGCCGTAAAGCCCGTGGCAGTGCTGTTCAACGATAACACCATCAGGATATATCCAGCAACGCAGATTGGCGCTTTGAAGTATGTTCCAAAGGCATATTCTGCTGCAACCAATTGGGACAGCAATACTTATTTCACAGACGACCTCATACCCGTAATATGCTGGCAGTGCGCAGGCAAGACGCTTGCTGTCTTTGGCGACCAGCGCGCGCAGATGGCATTGGAACTGGCAGCAAAAATGATTGACTAACAAAACACACACAATGGCTACTACCTCTATAAAACTCGGCAGCATGGACTTGGCAGCGCCTGCTATGGCAGCAGACGTTGTGCCTGCACAGGAATGCATTAACCTGAAATTAGAAAATAATGTGCTGATACCCGTAAGAGACACAAAACCATTGATTTCTGGTCTGCTGTCTATCCACACTGCTGAATATGGCATACTCGCATTATCCCATGTGTTCATACACAGCACCACTCATGCGGTGATATTGTGCTTGTTTGGCAATAATTGCATGATATACTGCCGCGTCAAGGAGGATTTAAGCGGCATATATATCAACGACAATAATGCGCAGGCAACGCCAGACGCTTTTCCTTTGACTACAAACGACATCTCGGCTATTGCGTTTGGCAACTTTCTGATAGTCAGCAATGAGAATAATGAGCAGCGCATATTCATGTGGGACAGCGTTAGTAAATACGAGGAATGCAAGTATGCCAGCACGTCACTTTCAATAACCACAATCAAAACCGCAGTATCCGATACCAGCATGCAAACTGCGAGCCAACTGATGTTTGATAACGGCAGTTCAAGTGGTCATAGCAGCACATATTTATGAAAAAACTACTTTTGTGGTTTTTTTATTAAAAAGTATTGTTATGCGTGTATTGAGGTGGTTAATTCTTTGCGGTGCAGCCATGTCCTGCGGCAAGGAAGAGTTTGCGGCTGTGGATGCTGCAGTGGTAAAAATAGATGCGCCAGCGCCCATGTGCATTCGCGGCGATGGCAGCAGTGATGACGAATGCAGTAATTTTGACCTGCTATTTATGGCTGACAACATACATAAAGTGCGGATATGGGCGCCCGACGCATACGCCTACTGCGGATATGGGACATTTAATAGCAACGGCAGCACACAAGAAGGTTTCAGAGTGGTCGCTAACCACCATGGACATTACATGGGGGCGTGGATCCGCCCTGGCGCGGGCAGCAGCGGGCAGAATAATGCATGGCTTAACAGCAGCAAGACCGCTTATGACATTGCTTACTACAAGGGGCGCTATTATTTTGGTGGAGCGGCGGCGGCTCTTGTTACGCTTGACCCCAGCATCCCTGATGGCGGTGTGAAGTGCGTAAACAAACATCCCGAAACCGAGCGCGGCATATCAGACCTGGACAATCTTGGCATTCTGGGCTTGGCAGTGAGTCCCAACAAGCAGTATCTGGTGAGCGCACACACAGAAGGTAGAATCTGGCAGAACGTACTGCACAACGATGACCCCGACAACACCCATTGGGAATGCAAACGAGCAAGATTCTATACCCACAAACAAGATAAATTAGACGAACTAGACGACGGAGGCGAGCAGATACAGATTGGCTGGGGCGGCGAGAGTACACAAAATCACCCCACAGTAACAGAGATATTGAGCATACCTGAAATTAACCTGATGATTGCAGCGGTAGAATACTGGGTGTGGTATATTTCAGGACAATACAAACCGCGCAAGTTCTATGGCATATACGAATCCGCTGACAATGGCGCTTCGTGGGTTCTCCAAAGCAGTTTCCATGTGCCCCTGCTTACAGGCATGGAAGATGTAATAAACAACAACTCTTACAGAAATATATGCAACCAAGCGACTACTCCCATACGTTCGCTCAAACACTATGATGGCACGGTGTATTTGGTGACCGAGAACGCTGTGTATACCCGCGTTTTGCGCAGCAGCATTCGTGATACCTACGTGGACAAGTATAACTTCAACCCCTGGACATGCATTACAAGCAGCATAAACAGCGAGGTTGCTCGGTACAAGCAGTTTGATGTGCCGCTTGGCGCTATTATGCACGACATTGCGGTATTTCCGCATCAGCAACGTTTTATCAGCGGCGCATATATCAGCAGCAGCGGCAAGGGCAGGATATGGAATGCGCAGACAGGCGAGTATATTAGCGAGACCAACCAAGTGGTGCGGTCGTTGGAATGCGTACCTTATTGATTTATTATTATGGCAATTACACTATATGGAGAGAGGATACTGCGCAGCAGCGTGAATGCTGATTCGTTTGCTTCCACGATGGAGACCATGATTGGCGCTAAACTCTATGCGCTGCGTTTCAAGCAGCAAGAGCAGGGCGCTACCGATGGCTATGTTTTTCTCACCAGCGCCGTTGCGCTCTGGGATGGCACATATATCAATGTGCAGCCGCCCGTCTTCTACTATGGCGGCGCTTCTATATATGGCATGACCCTCACCACCACTGGCAGCGATGCCATAGAGCAGAGCAAGGTAGAAGAACACGACAGCCCCAAGTATCTAAACATACAACTTTCGGGCATTGGATTCAGCAAACTCACGCACAGCGGCAATGCGCCTGCTGTGAGCGGACTGCCAGAGAGTTTGGTGCGCGGCATAGCGCTATTTAGCACATTGCCCGTCTATCCCGACCTGACGACAGCCGTCAAGAAATTAGCAGTCATGTCTCACAACTCAAGTGCGCCATACATATACGATAACACCAAAGACACTCCCGATAAGATGTTTCCCGATTTGCAGTTCTACCGATACGCTTTGGTAAAGCCAGGGGAATCGCTGTCGTCCATAGTGATTAACTTCAACGCATTGCCCACAAAGCCAACGCTCACAATGGATTCCTTTGTGCATAAGATGGAACACAAAACCATGTACTCGTACAACCAGCGCATATTTGCAGGCAATACCAAAATAACCATGCAGCCCCCGCAAATACAAACAAGCAAAAACAGCAGCATCACCAATTCCGCTGATAGCATGACCTTCTTTCTTGCACATATCACCATGAAAAGCGGCGAGTTGAATGTTGGCGCTACGCAGTTGTTCCCTGCAACAACAGACAACCTCAACCCCCACAGCATTGTCCCCTCAATTGTGACATATCCCGACATACGCGCCTCAACGCTCACCTTTTACAAATGCGTGCGCACCAGAGGAACGCCGCAGTACGGCAGATATCCCTACACATTCACATATTGGAACTCTCCCGCATATAAAATGCTGGCACACAACACATTGAATCTTGCGTATTATTTTCGTAATACTGGCTTGAATATTTTTACGGACAGCGAGCAATACGACATAAACTCTCTATTTACAGGCAATGGCACTACACAAACAGGCGTCCCTGGATGGAGGCCAGAGATACCTAACGACAGCATGGCCAGTTTTACAAACAACATACCTGATGCTATCAGCAATACGTGGACTGAAACCCACAAGGTGAGGGTATCCTACATTAACAATCCGCTTTCGTATCCTGCGGCGCAGACCTATGCAACTAATGGCGATGTTGTCGGCTTCTGCTCCAATGCTGCGCCCATCTCGCAGGGGCAGTTCGGGCAGTATCCAATGGTGCTGTTTACCACGCAGGGCGTATATGCCATGCAAATCGGCACAAGCGACATAATTATCACCAGCATCGTTCCGCTAACCGCATCAATATGCACCAACCCCAAAAGCATCGTCACCAATGGCAGCAATATCTTCTTTATTACGCAATCAGGACTCAAGGTACTCGCTGGCAGCCAAACCAATGATATTAGCGCTCCAGTATATCTGGGCAGCGGAGCAGTAAACATGCCGCCAACCCACACTACCATCAACTCCATACTCACCGATGCAAAGATATGCGCATTTCCACCGACGGCTAATCCCGCAGAGAATGCGGGCTTGCAGGCAGTATTGAATCTTCCAGCAACACAAATGAACATAGACCTGCAAACCAACGAGTTGCTGGTATGTAATAAAAACAAAAAATACGTCTACGTATTTTCGTTTGCCACGCAATCATGGCGCAAAGAACATAAATATGCATCGCAGTTGCTTCAAAAGTATCCCATTTTGATTGGAGTAGAAGGCACATCGCTAGTTATGACGACTAAACCAGAAGATGGTATTGTGTTCCGCAAAAATGTATTCTACCAATCGCGTCCGTTCATGCTTGCGCCTGCGGGCTATACCAAAATCAACCGCCTCATTGTGCGGGGATATTTTGATGTGAGAGACATGACCAACAGCAATGTCTTTGGCGCATATCTGTTTTCGTCCCTTGATGGTTCTACCAGCACTTCGTGGCGCTGCGAATCGTGGGTGGAACTGCCGCCAGGCACATACAACGACATCAAATTCCTCTCCAGTCGCGGCAGCAACAAGTATTATGTCATTGTGCTGGGCGGCTATCTCAACTCCACCAGTTATATCTCCCACATGGACGTTGACTACCAGCCATTTCCCCTGTCCAATGCAGGGCTGCGGTAGTCATACCATTGCTGCGCTGGTGATTTTTCGCGGCTCGTAGTACTCTTCCTGCGGCTGTCTGCTGCTGGCAGGCATATTTTTGAAAAACCTATGTAGCACATAGCGCATGGTATCCAGAAAGTCCGCTCGCTGCGCCAGATTGCTGCGGCTGGTCTTTACCAGCTTGTTCTCGTCATCGGCTTGCACATTCTCCAAATCAAATATCAACGCCTCACATTGCTTCTCGTCCAAAATAATGGGATACTGCTCAAAGACAGCATTCACAAAATACCTGCTGTCAGCAAGGCGCGGATTTGCGCCGCTGTATTGCATTTGCGCATTGGACAGGTGAAAATAATTCTGTATCACCTCAAAGTTATTCATGTGGCTGATGGTAGTGGCTGTCTTGCCGCTTATATCGCCTGTGACCAGCAGTATGGCATTGGGATAGCGCCGTTCTATCTCTTGGCACATCATGCGCGTGGTGGCATTCTCAATGCCAATGGCGGCAATGCAAAACAACGTGCGGTCATGATGCTGCCATGCCGTGCATGCCAACGGATTGCGGTTAAAGTCAAAGGACAGAATTACAGGATGGTCGGCATTGTAGTTTGCCCTGCCAACATTCTTATTCCTATCAAAAGCAAAGCACCACCGCGTTTCCATGCTCTTGCTATCAACAGGATTCTGCATGTATTGCGTCTGAAACACAAAGCGGTTGCCGCGTTCTATCTGTTTCAAATGCGATAAAGAATATTTGTGTTCCCACAAGGATTTTTCATTGCCATGCTCGTCCTTTATGATGGCAGGCAGCGAGAGTACCTTCCATTCATTTGGTTCAAGGTCAATGAGGTAGCCGCACAGGTCGTTTTTGTGCAGGCGCTGCATGATAATGATGATGGGCGTATTGGCATTGTTGGCGCGCGTGCGTATGGTGGATTCAAACACTTGGTTGACGGTGTCGCGCGTGGCGGCGCTCTGTGCGTCCAGCACTTTGAGAGGGTCGTCAATGACTATTGCGCCTCCAAAGTTAAATGGCGCATTTGCCGTGTCCAGCAGTCCTGCGCCAAAGCCCGTGATTTGCCCCAGCATGCTGGTGGCATACATGCCGCCGCCATATTTCTGTATGTACCACTTCTTCTTTGCACGTACATTGCGGTCTACCCTTACATAAGGAAACAACCTTCCATACCACTCGCTCATAACCATGTCGCGTATGGCATGGCTGTTGTCCAGCGCCACGTCATCGCTGTAAGATATATGCATGAACTTTGCCGCAGGATTGATAGCCAGCCCCATCGCAATAAATGCCCGCACTGCCAACTCTGTCTTGCCATAACGCGGCGGCATGTTGATGATGAGGCGCTTGGTTCTGCCCTGCAATACATCATTCAATGCCTGCGCAATCTTATGATGATGCTCGCCAACCAGAAAGTCGCTGCCGTATGTCTTCCAATAGAAATACCGCGCCGCCAGCAGCGGGTCGGTGAGCAGCATCATTTGCGCCGCCCGCAACTCCGACATGCCCAGTTCCTGCGCCTGCCGCCGTATATCTTCCAGCGTGTCCGTTATGTCCGTTGTGTCCATTGCTGCATGCTTCTAATTGTTTCTACCTGTTCTGCCGCTTGAGGAATACGGCAATATCATTGAGCGGCGGGTCAATGTCGTTGCCTATGCTGTCGGTAATGGCGGTCTTGGTGGGCGCATAAAAACCTTCCATCTTTGCAGCCAAATCCATTGCCCTTATCTTCTCGCCCGCAGTGGCATCCAAATCATTCATAATGCTGCGCAGCTGCGTCAGGATTGCCGTGCGGCTAACTATCACATTGCAGTAGTCGTCAACCTTGCGCTGCACCGCAGGATTCTTAAAAACAGCATGCTGCGCCTTCTCCTCATTGATAGTGTCAATGGCAGCATTCATCCTCTTTGCTGCCTCCACCCAACGAAAGATTGTGCGCTCGCACTTGCCGTATTTACTGCAAAATACTGACACAATTTCCGTGACCTTCTTGGTAGGATTAGCAGCCATATACTTGGCTAACTCTTTGATTGCCTGCTGATTATGCGCATTATTTCCCATATTATTATCATATTACTATACAACAACTTCTGACATGCTTTTCCATGAAAAAACACACTATTACATAAAAATGCCATGCAAAATTACTAAAATTACAGCAATGTCACCACCTGACAGCATGCTGACATGGCACAACTGCAACAAAAAAGCGCATGGGATGCCTCAATCCATGCGCTGTGTGCAGCGTGTGCGCAAACGGAACAAACGCACGGGGAGTCGCTGCACTGGCGACCCAGAAATACAGAAATAGCCGCCATTTTATTAAAAAAGTCCTGCTTTCCACTCGCAGCCCCAACTGCTTCCGTGTCCAAGCCAACTGTATGACCGCTTGGCAGTACTCGCAGAACTTTAGAACATTCTATCAAAAGGGAACATCGCTTTCCTGCTCCCGTATGGACTCGTAGGGGTTGTAGTCCCACTTGCTGCCGCTCACGGGCGGCGAGCCATCATATCTGCCATCATAGTCGTATATCCTGCACAAGCCCTGTCCATGCCTGAAACGCACTAAACCCGTGCGCCCATCGCGGTTCTTGGCAATGATGATTTCCCCATAGTTGCTTTGCTCATTGCCCTGCTCGTCCTCCACCTTCTGCCCATAATACTCGGGACGAAACAAAAACATCACAATATCCGCATCCTGCTCAATTGCGCCGCTATCACGCAAATCCGACAACTGCGGACGGCGCGTGCCGCCTCTGCGCTCTAACTCGCGGTTGAGTTGGGCAAGCAATATCACGGGAATGTTTAATTCCTTTGCAACATTCTTGGCTATCCTCGTCTGCTCGCTGACGGCTTGGTCACGCGTACGACCACTCTTGCTGGTGGCTTCCTCGCAGCACAATTGCAGATAATCAATAAATACAATGCCGCATTTGCCGCTGTTATACAGATTTTTACAAATAGAACGAATCCTGCTCATGCTAATATTGCTAATATCTGTAATAGTGATGGGAAGTTTGCGCAACACATCGGCATCCCGTGCTGCCATCATCATATCCTCATCGCTGATATAGCCGCTGCGATAGTTGTCCACGTCTGCCGCACTAACACTGAGGATTAGGCGGTCGGTGAGTTTCTGGGTAGTCATCTCCAAAGAGAATATCACCGCTGGTATTCCCTGCTGCGCCGCCGTGCGCACAAAATGCAGCATCACCGCCGTCTTGCCCATGGCAGGACGAGCAGCCAACACATTGAGCGCCCCACACTGCCAGCCGTTAGTGTAAGCATTGAGGTCTGCCAAGCCCGTATTTATACCCTGTAAAACGCCGCTGCGCACGCCCTCTGCCCTCCGCTTGACTGCCGCAAGGGACAACTCCACGTTGGTATTCATGCTCGCACAGCCGCGAATTCCTGCAATGCTGTCTGTGATTTTCTGCCATTCGCCCTCGCTTTCTGCAATAATGTCAGCAATATCCATAGAATCATCATACCCCATGCGCATAATCCTTGAACCAGCACAGATAATCTGCCGCGATAGATACTTCTGAAACACAATCTGCGCATGCTGCAAAATATGCGCGCCACTGCCTACTGCCATCGTGAGTTTAGCCAAATATGGTCTGCCTCCAACTTCCGATAATGCGCCCATTGCCTTGAGTTTATTCCCTGCCGTGAGCATGTCAACCTTACTGCCTGCATTGTACAAATCCAAAATGGCTGTGTAAATCCTTGCATGTTTGTCGTCATAAAACATCTCGGCTGTGAGAATATCTGCAATCTGCGGCAATGCATCGGCATCCAGCAGCGCTGCGCCCAGCACTGCCTGCTCCAAATCATGCGCACTGGGCGGCACTTTGCCTTCCATGCGAAGCATGTACTGCAAATCCCTGCCAGCAGCATCAGCGCCCTCATCCGCGCGGAATTTTGTAAATTTCTGTTTCATTTTCGCCTTTTACTTGATTAAAACCATGTTTTTGCTGCTTGGACAACTCAATTTTCAACCACCTCACAAAATGCGCCTGATAGTCCTTGTAGGTCTTTTGCGGCTCGCCGCAAAGTTCCATCTCGCTGGTAAATCGCTCCAGCCACTGCTGCGCTGCCTGTAAGGTTTTGAGCAGATAGGTCATGGCTACCTGCTCAAGCCACATGCTGCTTTGCAGTTCCTGCTGCAAATCGCGCACGCTGCGCACTGCACCTGCCTTGTGCGGACTATTCCTCCACCTGTCCTCATACCTTTGCACAGGATTTTCGCTGGAATCTGCGGCAAAATTTTCGCTGTTGCAATGTGGTAACAAGTCAGTGGTACAGAACTCTACAGAACCACTACTTCTCTGATGTAGTGGACTCCTGTCACCCAATGTTTTATTATTATTATTTAGAGATTCTTCTTCCGCGCGCGCACATGTACACGCACGCGACTTAGTAGCGTCATGCTCGCAATGGGTATCAGAATGCGTGACAGGTTGCGTGGCAGTATGCGTGTCCGAATGTGTGTCATATTGTGTGTAGGTATGTGTGTAGGTATGCGTGGTTTTATTTACACACAATCGGTACTGCGCTGGCTTGCCGCGTGTCTTCCCTTCCTCAAAATCTATTAACCCCAACTGCTTAAGTTTGTTCCTGCGCACAATTACCGCATGTCTTTCAATGCCTAATTCAGCGCATATCAAGTTCGTGGTTTGCGCAAAGGGATTTTTCCACCCGAACAAGCAGCACTTATGTACAAGGTACATATAGAGGTCTTGCTCGTGTGCGGTAATCATGCCCTGTTCCCGCAATGCCCATACCTGATGCATTAACTCAATGTAGTTCATGGTTTTCTGAATTATTTTTTGTTTTCTACTAAAATATTGTCAATGAGTTGGTGTAATTCTGCAATACTTCCAACTTCATACTTGTGTTTCCTGCAAAACTGCGTAGTCATACCAAACAGCAAGAATAGCATGGCAGCAAAATCTACTACCAAAGAATGCGCCACAAAAATCGTGAACGCCACAAGTCCGCCCATTATAGCGGCAAACACCAGCATGGTCGTTGCATCAGTGGCAATGCTCGCCCATGTACTTTCGGGGAATACCTTCATGTGTTTCCCTTGAATGATTACATTAATTTTCATAATTTTCTGAATTTATTATGGTTAATTACAATAAATTATTGCCTTTTCAAAGATTTTTGCTGCTGCCATCTCCAGCCGACAGCCCCTGCTCTGCTGCCAACCCCTGCAAAAACACACAGCATCAAATACCTTGATAATCTGGTAGATGTCCTGACACAAATACTCCTCATAGTCGGACTGTGCGCCACATGCAGCATAATACTGCTTGTACTTGAGGTCTACCATTTCTTTGATTTCCAATGGCGTAATGATTTTCATTGGATACCTGCGCTGCTCCAGCAGCGAGCGCGCCTGTGCAATGTCTGCCGCAATGTCGGCATCGCTGCGCCCCGACATAGGAACGCTAATGTAAATTGTCTTCATAGTTTTCTGAATTTTGTTGTATAATTACAATTATTTCTTACTTATATGGGTTATTCTCCAAATCATACACGCTCACCGCCAAGCCATAATCTATCAAACCGCGATAATCAATTTTGAGTTCATTGAGATAGTCGTATAATCTGTAAATATTGCAGATTTCTGTATCTTCATCTTTTGGCGCATGGTAAATAAATCCTCTGTTTTTGTACGAAAATGTGCCCATATACAAATCTTCGAACCAATAGGCATAATTTTCTCCATCTACCTTCCAATTTTTTGTAGGGAATGCCATCTTTGCGCATTCCACTATCGGCACAATCTTTTTGCCATTGTGCGTGATAGTTTTGTACAGGTCTGACAGCGGGCGCAGAACGGGCTTTACTATTTTGAAATTGACAGGTGGCATCATGTGCTGAAAGTATTTTATCTCCACACTCCCGTCACATTGCTGCCATGCAAAAGCCAACTTGGATGGCAGATACCCGCAGATGTCCTTTGGTTCAAGCGTTCTCATTTTGTATCTCCTTTCTCCAACTCGGTCAGCACAGCATCCAGCAACACCGATTCTGCCTGCTCATATGATAGATAAAGTGTTGTTGACATAACATAGTGTTCGCCATCATAATAATACACCCCGTGATAGTAGTGTTGGTACACATCAACGCTGCATGCTATGTTTTTAACATTCCGCACCCACTGCAATGCTTTACATCGTAATGGTGCTGCACACAATACATTTCCGTACCTACTACCGACACAACATATATCATCCATGCATGCAGGATGCCACATTTCTAACGCAGGAGCTTCATTATCATTACAATATTTGTAATAAAAACCCCACTCTGGTTGGTCATAGCCAAGTTTCTTCAACCGCATGGCTTGTTCGTATGTGACATACAACCCCTTTTCATCAATTATTTCCATAATTTTACCTTGTTAAAAGTTTTACCACACAGATAGCAAAACTGCCAAGCAGTAATACCATCCAAAATATTCCGCAGAGTATATTCTCAATGTTTTCTCTGCGTTCCCGCCGAATGTCGCATGCTCGGCGCAGTTTGTTGTAATTGTTTCTCATAGTTTTCTGAATTTATTACTAAAAATTTGTATTTTCCTTAATAGTTAATTGAATATCCTTAAATACTCTTTGCAATCTGCGTCTTTTTCTGTACTTGGGCTTGCGCGGATTGATTACTATGGCAATGTGCGGGCGGCGCAGCGTCATGCTCCGCGAGGTGCGGTCAAAGAAGGTCGGCTTCTTGCTCCTGCTTTGGAACGTGCTGCCCACATGCCGCACCACTA